>Ga0153941_1000401_pt1 | contig 19280 bp, 18 predicted proteins | sample TSNJ025MetaG_FD_104733 | JGI IMG/M metagenome (GOLD analysis project Ga0153941, IMG submission 104733) | Attine ant fungus gardens microbial communities from New Jersey, USA - TSNJ025 MetaG | ecosystem: Host-associated > Fungi > Mycelium > Unclassified | place: USA: New Jersey, Brendan T. Byrne...
AATAAAGCAAAAATGCAATAGCCGTCCCAACCGTACACAGTATCTTCCATTTCCCTGCTTTCATACCGGCCAGCATATTAGGAATCAGAAATACCTGTGAGATTATCATATAATATCCAACTCTGGATACCTCCGGTATAAACGAGCCCAGGGTATAGACCAGCAAACCAAAAATATTTAAATAGAAATAAAAGCGATTCACCTTCTGATCCCGGATGCTTTGTTTGTAACAAATCAAACAAAGAGCAAGCGTACCCAGACATTTTAAAATATTAGCCCATGATAGACCTCCCACATCAAAAGCTGAATTTTCGTAATAGGGATAAAAGAAAAATATAATCTTCCGGTACAGGTCCTGTCCAAAGATCAGGCTAAGGATTAGTATACCTCCCCCAATATAATGCCATTTTCCCAACTTACTCTCCGCAAGCCAGGCAGCAATGATATAAACAGGTATCACTAAAAGCACCGATTTATGTATCGCGGATGCTGCCAGAATCCACAATATGAACTTCCCATATTCCTTACGCAGTACATATTTCATACTATACATGGCAACAGCCAGCGCCAGATAATAACGAATGGAATTCATGCTGTTAAAATAATAGCCGTTGGCAAGCAGCAGATATAAAGAGCCTGCATACCATTCTCCCTGATCATGGAGGGCTTTTACGAAGAAAAATACCGTAATCACAGAGAATAAGCCGAATATGGGCAGATAATTGCCATAACCAAACAACACCTGAAGCCACTTCACAAGGTAGTTAAATCCAAATTCTGACGAGACATAACGTTCCTGTGCAATCAACCTGAAGTTATCAGCATAACTCCAATAATCATTCCCCATTGCAATGCGGCATGCCGATACACCTGTAAGCAGACAGTAGATTGCAGCCTCTGCCACTATGTTCCCTGCATACTCTCTGGATAGATCAGATCTGCGTATCCCATATATATGCAATTGTACATAGTCTTTATTATTTATAAAAACTGCAAAGGTAACAGTTACCATTGTCAGCATTATATAAACCAGTGCAGTAATCTCCATGTCTCTCCTCATTATTTTTATGATTTTTATGATTCTTGATTTTTATGATTTTAATGATTTTTTGTCTGCTCTGCCTGCAGCCAATAAACCCTGCCTCATCTTCCTTCTTCCTCCCGGATTCCTCTTATCCCTGCCCGTATCCACCCAAAAGCCTGCCTGACCGTAACATCCCGGCATATCTTCCCCTTATGGACCAAAAGAAATCTGATCGCCATAACATAAGCCAGTTTCCCATACAGAAAATGATACAAGACTCCCCTGTCATGGAAAAATTTACTGTTATATCCCTGAAACCAAGTGGAACTGCCGGATTCCTCACGTCCAATGGTAACAGGAGCCGTATACACCTTATAACCCTTGTCCATAAACTGCTTCAGAAACAAGCTGTCTTCCCCGTTGCTATACACCGCGCCGCCGCCAAATAACAGAGAAAACATAACCCCGGATTCCAGAAGACTCCTTCTCCGGACCGCAAAACTCACCGCTCCATACCTTCCACAGTTATACCAGCGTACTTTCTTTCTGTCCGATATATGGTAGGTTGCCCTTGCTTCTTCCACATTCACATGAAACAATATCAGATCCGCCCGAGGCTGGCGTTTGAATTCTGCAAGAATCCGCTCTTCATATCCATCCTCATATACGATATCTTCATCTGCAAAAAGGCATATATCCCCGTCTGCTCTTATAATTGCTTCATTTCGGCTCCTGCCAACCCCTCTCTCCGAACAGGTGAAGCAGCGTATCCTGTGATTCCCCCTGTGCATTTCTTCATAAGCGTAATGATCCGCCTGATTAATGATCACTGCATCCGAAGAAATATTCATTTTATCTGCAATTTCCTCCATGGTTGTATTCATCACAGAGGCCAGTACTTCTACCTTCACAATTCAACTACACTCCTTCTCCGATAATAATTAGTTTGACAGTAACTTTCTTCACAATTCCATCTTTATCAATCAGCATCTTTAGTCCTGCGTTCCAGCGAATAATACATACGAATCAGTCTTTCATCCGCATCCCACAAAAGGGCAGCCGTCACCCGGCAATCCTGCTGTTTCAGGAAATCCAGCACATCCTCCGTCTTTTTCCCAATATAATTCCCTGCTCTTACTACCAGAAGCACACCATCTGTCTCCCGCAGCCTGCGCACACCCTCCGGTGTTTTCAACACAGAAGGTACCGACACCCATTGCCTGTCTGTTTCTTTTGAAAGCGCTGTCAAAACCTGATCCAGATCCATCTCCTCCACAGAAGTGATTCCAACAGTTCGGCAGTTACGGAAAAAATACTGCAGATTCTCTCTCAAACCCCAGCTTTCCATCGTGCCAAGTACTGCAAGCCCATAGCGCCTTTCAAGGGATCTGGGCAGCCATATGGCATCTGCTGTCATTTCCCGTATCAGAAAGAACAGACACTGCACCAGCAGAACCAGAATCCCGCTTATAACAAATACTCTCAGAGGGTGGCTGTCCGTCAATACCTTCTCCGCTGTCCGGGCCGGCGACTCAACTTTAATGGAGATGATTTCCCGCTGCCTGTCACCAAACCCTACAAAGGCCTGTTCCACCGCCCCTGCTATTTCCAGAGAAAGCGCCGGGTTGTTTGTCGTGACCACGCTGACCGGCATCCGTAAACTGGATGGCAGATCCGCCGCCACATAACCTTTAAGCTCCTCCTGTGTAATCTCCGTGGTGATTCCCGCGTATATATCATTTAAAAACTCTTCCGTATGAACCCACACATTCCAGGAATAAGCATTGATATATGTGTATTCCATACCTATTCTGGGATCCGTTCCATACGCCACACTGTACACACTCCTCGCCTCATACTGGTCCTCTCCCGCAAAAAAAATCTGCCGCACAAGATAACCGCCGCCGCACAAGAGCATGCCGATTCCCGTGATTAGTAGTATAACAGGCGCTCTTTTTAACAATCTTAAGGCAAAAAGCCTGAAATCAAAAAGTTCCTGATTTATTCCGGTTCCTTCTGTTCCTTCCATTCCTTCCCTTTCTCCATATACTGATGCTCTTTCCCAAACTTTTCCTTAAAGGCAGTTACCTGCTCGCTTTCCACCCCTTCCGTACTATCCGGCCAAAAAAGGATTTTCAGCGTCAGCAGCATCAGTTTGGCATCCAGCCATATAGAATAATTTTCAATATATGTTAAGTCAAGCTTTAATTTGTCATAGGGACTGGTATTATATTTTCCATAAATTTGGGCGTATCCGGCCAATCCGGCTTTGACTTTCATGCGGTATGCAAATTCCGGCATGATCTCCATATACTGTTCTATGATCTGAGGCCGTTCCGGTCTGGGTCCGATAAAGGACATATCGCCTTTTATAATATTAACCAGCTGCGGAAGTTCATCTATCCGCACCTTTCTGATAAACCTGCCAACAGGTGTGATACGGCTGTCATTTTTCTGCGCCAGACGTGCCACTCCATCCTTTTCCGCATCCATACGCATACTGCGAAATTTCATAATGTTGAATTCCCTCTGATTCTCCGTACAGCGGATCTGCTTATACAGAACAGGTCCGCCGTCATACAGCTTTATAATAACAGCTGTAACCGCCATAACAGGAGCAGTGATCAGCAATAGCAGAATCGCCAGCAGCAAATCCATCATCCTCTTGAAAAAACGCTGCTCCATGGTCATGCAGTACTCCCGCGTTAACAACAAAGGCGTATCAAACAGATTCAGCTCTTCCGATCCAAGTAATATAACATCCGTTATTTTAGGCATGATATAAAACCGTATGGAACGCGCGTAGCAGAACTTAAGCAGTATATTACGTTCCAGCGCGGAAATATCCCATATGACTACTGCATGATAGATGCCGCTTTCAAATCCCGCTGTGATTTCCCTGCAAATTTCATCAATTCCCACATCAACCTGCATACAGTTGACAATCTCATACTTGTCCTTTCTGTCAGCAAATTTATTACGGATATCTTCTATGGGACGGCTGCCATGAATCAGCAAAAGTTTTCTTGGCGGAAATACGGAATGATAAATCCGGTTCGCTATATTGATCCAGGCAATGATTACCAACACTTGTAAAAACGTCATCTGCAGAAAGAACCGGAGCATGAACAACTCCATAGCCATCAGGGAAAGCTGGGCATATGTCAGCACATTCACTGCCAATGTGGCTAATATCTGGGAAAAAATAACTTCCGTATTTTTAAGATAACCAATTCTCATCCCACCATATGTTTTTGAAAAAAAGAACAGCATGACCACATAAATTCCAATCTGCAGCAAATGCCCCCTTTGGTAAAAATGCAGATCCTCAACCAGACTTCCTGAAAAATGAACATACCAATGATAGGAAAATACCACCGTCTCCAGCAGCAGACAAACTGCCGCAAGAAAAAGATTAATCAGCCTTTTAAAGGATTCCAGCCGCCTTAAGTTAATTTTCGTTGTCTTTTGTTCCAATTCCACTCTCCTCTGGTTATATACTTCAATGATCTTCATCATTACAAACGCCGTTTCACCGCCCTGAATGCCCAAAAGCAGAAATAGTACATACTATGAAACAACGACAATTTTTCCACCTGCCTGTACAGATTCCATATCCTGCGAATAGCCTCCAGTTTATTAGAGGACAAGCTTTTGCCCGGTCTGCGGTACAATGCCAGATTTTCATCCAGTCCAAAGGCCGTATATCCCATCCGAAGCACTTTCCACCACAAAGCAGTATCCTCGCTCTTGACACAAGGCATCATAAGCAGTTCCTTATCAATCTTCCTTGTATCGAACATGACCGTAGTGGTAAAAATGGTGGTATTCTTCAGCGCCTCCCGATAAGTCAGCTCCAAAGGCACCCTTACAATCCGCCCTGTCCCTGTACCCGTTTCATCCGCAAATTCATATCCGGTAAAAGCAAATGCCGCATCCTTCTCCTCCATGAACGAAATTTCCTTCTCCAGCTTTTCCGGCATCCACAGATCATCCGCATCCAGATAGGCAATATACCGGCCGGCTGCCTCCCGGACACCACGGTTCCTTGCCTGTGCAGCTCCCAGATTGGACAATTGATTAAGCAGCCTGATCCGCTCATCTCCATGCTTTTCCCTGTACCTCTCAATAACAGCCACACTGTTATCCTTACATCCGTCTGCCACAAGCAGAAGCTCCCAATCCTGAAAAGTCTGGGCAGTTACACAGTCCATGGTCTGTTCTATATAGTTTTCCACATTATATACCGGTACAATAATGCTGACTGTTCTTTTCATAGGTGTTCCCCGCTTTAATCTGTCTGCAATGCAAAAATATAATATCCTTCAAAAGTATCCGCAGCTTCCAATCTGCCGGTAACAGCAGCAAGTGCTGACGCAGTCTGTCCGCACACCCCTTCTCCCGCTTCCTGAGGCAGAATCAGATAATCCGCTCCATACTGTATTGCCGTCTCCACATATACCTGTACTGCCTCATCAGAATAGCTTTCTTCCAACAGACCGACTGCAGTATCCAATTCTTCCATCCACTCATACAATGCCGTCACCGCTTCATCATACGTGTCATATGAGTAAGCCGCCAAAGAGGTCTCCCACATATTTCTTCCATAAAGCAGCTTAACCGACCCATTGACAGACCGTGCATATTCCATAACCACCCTGGGGCCGTAAAGGCATATATCAGGATTCTTACCATTTTCTGTCAAATAATCCAACAAAAGTGCTGTTTCCTCCATTTCCTTTGCTTCCCGGCCATCTGTCCACACCTTCCTGTCTATATTCCCGCAAAGCAGGATCATCACCAAACCCACAACCGCCAACACAATCCCAAACAACGTACTGTTCTCCCCGTTTTGCTTTTTCACAAAATCCTGATAACTTCCAAAGTAAAAAACAGTCCCGCCATAAGCAATGACAGGCGTAACCGGTACCAATACCCACAACCACACATAATCATAAAACCTGGTCTGATAACACATCAACAACACAGCCGTAAGCGGTATCATCACAAGAGAAGCCGCCAATACTGCATATCCCCACAGCCAGGAATGGGTATTAAGCTGCCTCCTGTCCTTGTACTGAGAATACCCTATATACAATACACTGCCTAAAAATAAAACGGCATATTTCCCATCTGTAATATAATCTGTCCATCCATTGACAGCATTTCTCAGGAGTTCCTGCATTTATCATCCCTCCTGCTCACTGATCTAATAATACAATTCTGCCTGTCACTCTTTGTGACACGCTTTCCGCCAACCATACTATCACTCTTTCTGTCAACCTCTCTGTTACTCTTTCTGTCACCCTCGCTGCTGCTCTTTCTGTCAACCCCTCTGCTACTCTTTCTATCAACTCCTCTGTCACTCTTTCTGTCAACTCTTCTGTCAACTCTCCCGTCAACTTTCCTGTCAGATCTCCCGCCTGCTCTTCCGCCCAGGATAAACCTGGCACACAGCATAAGACAAGTTACCATCAGACAAGCACCCATCCCATAAAAAGTCCAGACAATACAGGCTTCTGCCAAAATACACAAAACCACCGATTTCCACCTTCCCCTGAGACACATGGTTATAGTATAGGGAATCAAAATCACACTACGTATGGCAGTCCCTCTGTACCCTGCATGCATGATCCCAAATCCGTCCATGACCTCAAGATAATCCCCTGCCCAAAACAAAATCACCACCAATAGCAGAAATACACCCCTCTTCACAGTATTTCTGCCAAACAAAACATTCCCCAGCCTGCCATAAACCAGATAACTGCCTAACAACACCATAGCCGGCACCGCCTGACATATAACCATAAGCGGATCCACCCCGAAAATACTGCTCAGCGAAGCATACAAAGCAGGCAGAGACAAAATCTGTATCCGCAGCGGAACACCCGCACTATAAGCCTGTCCTGTCAAAGGATTAATCTGATAAATAAAATCTGATGCCTGAAAGGTTCTGATTGTCTCAAGCGTCATATCCCCGCTCCTATAAAATCCCGGATTGGTAACAATATATACCATCTGCAGCAAAATCAGAAAACCAACTACCAGATAAATCCCCTGTTGGGCAATCGTAACCTCTCCCGTGGATTTCTGAGCCCTCTTCTTCCTTCGTTTCCACAGCAAAAGAAAAACAGCAATCAGTGTACACCCTCCTGCAAGCCCCGCAAACAGACCCGCTGTCACACGAAATGACAGCTTCGCAAAAAGAGAGACCAGATGCACTGCCTCTCCCATCCCGATCAAAACCAATATCCCGGTAATATAGCAATCCGCCAGCGACATTTCCATATCGTTTTTCTTCTGTAAAATACCTGCCCTGGCAGATTCAAAATCAATTGCAGCAGTGTTTTCCTTCTGCTTCTTACCGTACAAAATGCGAAGCGTCCCCGCTCCCAAAAGGAATGGCACCACCAACAGACAAATCATCAACAGAAACATATTCACTCCATTTACTCTTGCTGAAAGAAAGCTTCAGCATACGAACATTCGTTATTCTTCCAAAATCACTTAATTTTAACATATTTATCCTTAATGTACAACAAATACATCTGCAAGTAACATTCCCTGCAGCATTAACATCCCTCTGCAATGTTAACATCTCTCTGCTACGTTAACAATCCCTCCTTTTCTGTCTCCTCCGGCTGTCCAGACCGGCTCTCATACCCGGTTTTTCAGAGCAAATACCAAAAGATTGTGTTAAAATGTATAATTTTGTTTATTTACGCGATGAAAAACTCTTTCCATTTTTCGACAGATATGATAAAATTTACCTCAACAGCGCGAAAAAGGGCAATACTCGACATATGAAAGGGGAATTCATTATGGAGATTACTGCTGTAAAGGATTATGAATTGGAGAAATACATTACGAATATTATGTTGGATATAGGTGTTCCTGCACACTTAAAAGGTTATCATTACCTGAGAGATGCAATCCTGTTATCCGGTAAAGACATGGAAGTGGTCAGCAGTGTAACAAAACTGCTCTATCCTACAATTGCAAGGCATTTCAAGACCACTGACCAAAAGGTTGAAAGAGCAATCCGCAATGCGATTGAAGTATCCTGGACCAGAGGGAACGTGGATACTTTTCAGGAATTATTCGGCTATTCAGTACAAACAGGCAAAACGAGACCGACTAACAGTGAATACATAGCACGGATAGCTGATAAGATCAGACTTGATATTAAAGCCATGTAATAAGTGTTCAATCATAAATTTAGAAAGAAAATATGTACGCTCTTTTCGCGTGGAAAAACTGTAGCATGTGATAAATACACATACTACAGTTTTTTATTACAATTCTTCCTTTATCAGATAAACAGGTCTTCTTTTTACTTCCATATAGGTTTTGGCAAGATATTGCCCGATGATACCCATACAAAAGAACTGTACGCCGCTGACCATGAGGATAATACATACCTGAGAGGTCCAGCCGGATACCGGATCATCAAACAAAAGCTTTCTGCCTATAATAAACAAAATCATCAAAAAGGCAAACACACAGAACAATACACCCATCAATGACGCAATGACCAGCGGAGTAGTGGAAAAAGCAGTAATGCCCTCAATGGAATACTTGAACAGCTTCCAGAAATTCCACTTTGTCTCGCCCTTTGCTCTTTCTACATTCTCATATTCCAGCCATTTCGTCTCATATCCTACCCAGCCATAGATACCCTTGGTAAAACGGTGGTATTCCTGCATGGACAGAATGGCATCCACCATTTGTCTGGTCATCAGCCGGTAATCCCTTGCTCCGTCTACAATTTCAGTTTTGGATATATGACGCATAAGCCAATAAAATATTCTGGCAAACAGACTTCTGACCGGCGGCTCCCCTTTACGCGACACTCTTCGTGTTGCCACAGAATCATATCCCTGCTCAATATATGAAAACATCTCCGGCAAAAGCGAAGGGGGATCCTGCAAATCCACATCCATAATTACTGTGTAATCTCCCCTGGACTTCTCCAGACCGGCAAACATCGCCGCTTCCTTGCCAAAATTCCTGGAAAATGACAGCAATCGAACCCTCTCATCCTTCTCACGAAGCTTTTTGATCTCTGCCACTGTCTTATCCCTGGAGCCGTCATCCACATAAATCAGCTCCAGTTCTAGCTCCTTCTCTTCGAAAAAAGAAGTATTCTTCATCAATTCCGCATAGAAATCCGCTACCGATTCCTCCTCATTATAACACGGAACCACCACACTTAATAAACTCATAGCTGCTCCTATTCATCGTTACTAAAATACATATATACAGTATACTATTGTGCAACAGTTCGGTCAACCCTAACCCGCGGAGGTACGACTGAACGGTAACATAAATTGTAAGCAAAATAAACTTTTTTATGTGGATTTCCTTTTCAATGTAGTGTATACTAAAACATGTGTGTTCTCACAAATTTAATTTACAGTGCCGCGGCACGATACCAAACATAAAGATCACCAGTACGAGGTAGTGATATGCATTTTTTTAATGATTTATTCAGCAACCGTATTTTCCTGACATCTGCAGTCGGCTGGCTGACTGCGCAGATATTAAAAACCTTAATCCATATGTTTTTCTCAAAAGAATTCGTTGCTGAAAGATTGGTGGGAAGCGGCGGTATGCCAAGTTCCCATTCTTCTACCGCATGCGCATTGGCAGCTGCTGTCTGCTATGAATTCGGAGCGGGCGGTTTTGAGTTTGCCATGGCTATGATTTTTGCAATTATTGTAATGTATGATGCTATGGGCGTACGCCGTGAAACCGGTATTCAGGCAAGACTATTAAACGATATCCTTAAGATCTTTGAAGATATGGGACAAGGTGACCTTTCAGCCCACGATAAATTGAAGGAATTTGTCGGGCATACTCCCCTGCAGGTTCTGATGGGGGCTCTATTGGGCGTCCTGATCGCAGTGATTATGTATGCAGGTATTGGCTATTAGGTAACGTCAGTACTCCACTTGAAACTGTCTTTCCCTGCTCCGGCCTCAAAATGGTATTTCACAATACCCAGATCAACCTTAGCGTAGAATCCGCCCACAGACGCAGCACGTACGACGCTGCCGTCATAGGATATTTTAAACTTTTGCTGATTGGTGGCTGTTGGTGCCAATATTGCCATTTTCATGCCTTTTCTGAACCAGTCAGGCATGGGTTCGGGGCAATCATACAGGGCTTCCATCGGTTTGCTTTTATGGGGAACACCATGGGTGGTGCCGATACCCAGCGCAATGACGCATACAAGCTTTTCGCCTTTTCTCAGTTTTCTTAACCTGCTCCTGGCCCTGCTGTAGGTCAGGGCTACCCAGCACGTATTCAGACCCATCTGCTGCGCTATGAGCACCAAATGCTCTCCATAGTAACCGGCTTTCTCTTCCAGATCCTTGTCGTTTGCTCCAATCAGCGCAATATAGTTCTTAACGCCGCGGAACTTTCCATAATGCGCCATCAGGCCGGTGAAAGCATCCGGATCATTTGTAATAAGCCGGATGTGCAGACCGCTTGCTTTATTGCATAAATCAATTTCTGCATTCAGGCGGTTGATTGCTCTGGCACCGATAGGAGTATCCGTATAACTTCTTACAGAATGACGGTTTTGTATCGCTTCGATCATATCCATATAGTTTCCTCCTGTACATCTCGTTTGCGGTTTCACTGTATTGTATAACCTGCCGGTAATAGCCGACAGCAGATTTATTTCATCTCATTCAGCACTTCCCAGGCTTTTTGCAGTTGATTATCGTATGGATTTTCACTATTATGATAAGCTTCTGCATCAAAAGGGACTTCAATATCCGGTTCAATTCCGATGCCATGGATATCATTACCCTTAGGTGTAAAATAACTGCTTATTGTCATCTTCAGGGCAGATCCGTCTTCCATGGGTATGATCTGCTGAACAATTCCTTTTCCATAGGTTGTGGTGCCTACCAGGGTTCCTGTCTCATAATCCTTTATTGCACCTGCCAGGATTTCTGAAGCGCTGGCGGAGTTTCCGTCAATCAGAACCACCATTGGAACCTCAATTTCCCTGGTGCCGTCACAGGTGTATTCTGTGCGTTTTCCATACTTATCCTCTGTGTAGACAATCAGACCTTTCGGCAGGAGCATTCTGGCAATCTCTACCACGGTGCTTAAATTACCGCCCGGATTGCTGCGAAGATCCAGAATGATTCCGTTCATACCCGAAGAGCGTGCGGTTTCCAGAGCCGACTCAAACTGGCCTTTGGTTACATCGTCAAATTCTACTATCTGAATATACGCTGTCCCATCCTCAAACATTTCCACGGAGACTGTCGGACTTTCCACCTTCCGCCTTACCACTTCAATTGAGAGAAAATCTTTTTCCCCCTCTCTGATGATGGTTAATATCACGTGAGTGCCTTCCGCGCCTTTAATCCTTGAAACCACCTCTGATATGGAATAACCATATGTGGATTCACCATCCACCTCATATATGATATCATCCGCCCTGATCCCGGCTTCTTCTGCCGGTGTGCCTGCTATGATACCGCTGATCTTGGGCAGTGTACTTTCCTGATCCGTACCGATATAAGCGCCAATACCGTAGTAAATACCTTCCGTCTGGTTCATTAATTCCGATAATTCTTCCTGGGTATAATATTCAGAATAGGGATCCCCCAGAGAATACATCATCCCCCTGTAAACCCCTTCTTCCAAAGTCTCCGGAGCCACCTCATCCAGGTAATAGTAATAATCTATCATGGCTTCGATGGTCTGCATTTTATTCATCAAATCCGAATCCACAAAAGAATCTTCCACTGCTATTTGCTGTACCTGACTTGTATTATAACGCTGCTGCAGCTGGACACCCAAAATAACAGAACACACAACTAAAAGCACCGTTATCACACCTATTGCCAGACCGCTGTAAAAACTGCTTTTCTTTTCTTTTTCAATCCTCTCCAGATCCGGAACACTTGCTTTCCGTAACGAATCCAGATCATAAAACTCATTTTCTCTGCTCATATATTACGCCGCTTGGGCTCTCCTTCCATTTGGTACTCCTTACTGTGACAGATAATTCCACGGAGTTACATAAGAACCGTTCAGTCGGACACCAAAATGAAGATGATTACCCGTCGAGCGTCCCGTACTTCCTACTGCTGCAATGGTCTGACCTCTGACCACCACTTCATCCCCGGACACATAAAGTGCCGAAGCATGCATATAAATCGTGTAAAGACTGTCCCCATGATCTATCATGATATAATTCCCCATGGTCGAGCTGTACGAGGCTGCAACAACCACTCCGTCATAAGCTGCGTAAATCGCTGTTCCGCCCGGTGCCGCAAAGTCCACACCATTATGAAACTGCTCTACTCCCAGAATCGGATGTATACGCCATCCGTATTCGTCTGAAATACTTGTAAAAGAAGCCATGGGAAATTTAAACGGACCGTTGTCGTAAGTCAGAACGCTTTTATTACTTTCCAGAAGCTTCCTTCTTTCTTCTGCCACTGCGGCTTCCATTGCAGCGATCATTTCATCCTGTGCGGCAATTTCCGCTTTATACTCTTCCACTGCCTTTTCTTTATTGTTGATATCACCCTCATATCTTTTGATTTCCTGGCCCTTCTCAGTAATCAGGCTTTCCAGATTCTGCTGCTCCTCTTCCACAACAGCTTTCCTGTCATCCAACAATGATTTTTCCAGTTCCAGCTGCCTCTTACACAACTCCACATATTCTCTGGCCAGCTGATATTTTTCCCACATTTTCTGATCATAGGCATAAAGACTGGCTACATAATCCTCATTTCCTAAAACATCACCAAAGCTTTCTGCACTGAAAAAGAGTTCCAGAAAATAGCCCTCACCCTCTTCATATATATATCTTATGCGCCTAACCATGCATTCATACTGCTTCTGCTCCGTAAGAACAGCCTGGTCAAGCTCCTCTCCAATCTGGATGAGTTCCTCTTCCTTCTCCTGAATCTGGTGCTTCAGGGTCGCAATATTCTGTTCGATAACCGCAAGATTCTGATCCAACGTTGCCACATACTGTGAAAGATTACTTTTCTCATCTTCCAGCTGCTTTATTAATTTCTCAATATCTGTCAGGCTGTTTTTAATATTTTCTTTTTCTTTTTGTGCATCGGATATCTGACTTTCTTTTTCCTTGATACTGTCACTGGTCACGGCCTTCACATTCTCTATTGCGTTCGGCAGTAATATTACCAGACACAGCATCAGACAGACAGAGGCACAAATGCCGCGTTTTCTCATATTTGCTCCCGTATTTTACACATGCAGATGTTTTCGGACTGTGGTAAAGCTTCCAACAAATCCAATCCCCACACCTACCGCCATGGAAATCGGTGTCAGGAACTGAAGGATTGTCTCTGAAGGAAGAAAATCAAGCAGCTGGCTGATCATATAAAACCGTTCCAGCACATACTTAATTGCATAATCATAGACAACATGAATCAGCCCCAGGGGGATGAGCGCTCCAATCAGACCTATGAGCATCCCTTCCAGTACAAAGGGGGCTCGTACAAAAAAGTCTGTGGCTCCTATGTATTTCATAATATTGATTTCTTCGCTGCGTACGGATATACCAATGGTTACCGTATTACTGATCAGGAATATACTGACTCCCAGCAATATGACTATGATGCCAATAGACACATATCCAATCAGCTGGTTCAAACCGCTTAAAGTGGTTGCAGTAGCTTCAGAGCGATTAACCTTCCTGACATCCGGGACTGACTCCAGCCAGGTAACCAGTGCACTCTGCATGGATACATCCGTCAGATAGACTACATAGTTAGACATGCCTTCCAGCGGATTATCATAAAATCCCTCTGCAAAGTCAGGCGGATAGCCGCTTTTCATATCTTCCCAGGCCTGCTCATCTGAAATATAAACCACCTCAGATACTTCCACACGCCGCGTAATCATATCACCGATTTCCTTTATCCTCTCATCCGGCGTATCATCTTCAAAGAATACCTTAACAGATACCCCCTCCTGTGCAGTCTTTACCATGCTCTGAAAATTGGCAACGATCGCATAAAATATACCAAATAAAAATAAACAGGCCGCTATCGTGGCAATAGACGCCAAAGAAAACAATTTATTGCGGAAAATATTTCTGACACCCTGTCTGAGTGTATAAAACAAGGTACTAATCTTCATCTATATATCCACCTTTCTCTTCGTCACTTATGATAACACCTCTCTTCATTGTCACCACACGTCTCTGCATGGAATTGACAATTTCCTTATTATGGGTTACCACCACGACCGTAGTGCCTTTGTCATTAATCTCCTCCAAAAGTTTCATGATTTCCCAGGAATTCTTGGGATCCAGATTACCGGTGGGTTCATCCGCCAATAATATGGACGGCCGGTTCACCAACGCTCTGGCCAGGGCAACCCGCTGCTGCTCGCCCCCTGAAAGCTGCCTGGTCTTGGCTTTATACTTACCTGCCAGACCTACGGTAGCCAGTACAGCCGGTACATTCCGTCTGATATCACTGACCGGTGTCTCTACGATCCTTTGGGCAAAAGCCACATTTTCATATACATTCCTGTCATTCAGCAGGCGGAAGTCCTGAAATACAACCCCCAGATTCCGGCGGAACCGTGGAATCTGGCGATGACGGAGCTTACCCAAATCACCCCCCATGACATAAACAATGCCGCTGGTTGCTATCAGCTCCCGCAGCAGCAGTTTAATCAAAGTGGATTTGCCGGAACCGCTGTCTCCCACCACAAAGACAAATTCACCTTTCCCAATCCTCAGGGTAACTCCGTTCAGTGCCGGAGCCCCTGTGGAATAGGATTTACTAACATTATCAAGAAATATGATACCGTTTTCCCTTACAAACTCTTCCTGTCTCTTTCTTATTAAATCTTTTTTCGCCATGTACTGCCACCTATTCAAAGTATAAAAAACTAACTGTTCTCCTAATAATCAAATGTTTCCATATATTTCATGTATTTTACCACCATAAGCGCAATCTTGAATGTGATGGCATCCTCAAATACACGCAAATCCAATCCCGTACTCTTCTGCAGCTTATCCAGACGGTATACCAGTGTATTCCTGTGAATGAATAACTGCCTTGATGTCTCTGATACATTCAGGCTGTTTTCAAAAAATTTATTGATCGTCGCCAATGATTCTTCATCAAATTCATCCGGGCTTTTTCCGCCGAAAATTTCCCTGATAAACATTTTGCACAGCGGAATCGGCAGCTGATAAATCAAACGTCCGATACCCAGCTCACTATAAGCAATGATATTCCTTTCATCAAAGAAAATCTTGCCCACATCAAGAGCCATTTTGGCTTCCTTGTAAGATCTGCTGACTTCCTTGATCTCACGCACTACCGTACCATATGCAATACGCAGCCCGCATACGCCTTCCTTCTTCAGGTATGTTTCCAGACTTCTTGCCTGCTTCTCAATTTCCCTGCTGTGATCCGATTCTGACAAATCCTTTACCACGATCACATTGTTCTCATCCACCGCAGTAACAAAATCCTTGCTGTTGCTGCCAAAATGTGCCCTTGCTATTTCCAGGACATTGATTTCCTTGTCATTAGAAGATTCCACAATCATAATCAGACGGGAAACATCCGTCCGGATATGCAGCTTCTTGGCGCGGCTGTAGATATCAACCAATAACAGATTATCCAACAGCAGGTTCTTAATAAAGTTGTCCTTATCAAAACGCTCCTTGTAAGCAACAAGCAGGTTCTGTAACTGAAAGGCCACCATCTTGCCGATCATATACACATCTTCCCCTGTTCCGCTTGCAACAAGTATATATTCCAGCTGCTGCTCATCAAAAACCTTAAAATACTGATATCCCTGTATCTCCTGTGAATCCGCAGGAGAAGAAGCAAACTCCACCGCCGCCTGGGAACAATGGTCCAGATCCATGGTAGCTGCAACTTCCTTACCGTCCACATCCATAATACAAAGCTCTACTCTGGCAATTCCTTTTAATCCTTCAATTGTATTCTGTAAAATTTGATTTGATATCATATAAAACCCGTCCCTCTGGTATTCAATATTTGTAAAAATATAACCTTCTATTATTTTAATACAAACTTACAAAAAAATCCACAAAAAATCAATACCTTTTTATGCACTTTTTTTATTCTTCATATGTTGACTTAAAAAAGGTCGGCTTTGGACGTTATTCCGGATGTATCGTCCCGTGCCCACCCTCACTTCTTATACTCTTATATCCAGATTTGCTCCAATATCAGGATTCACGCTTAACTCCATTGCCTGAGAACTGATCATATCGACCACTCCCCCGCCCAGAGCCGCGTTGGTATCAAGTGCCTTACTCAGCACAGCCACACTGACTGCCGACTGCACCTCCATGTTGGCAAGAGCCGTTGATAAACCTGCAATATCCATTAGCCTCTCCTCCTTTCGTGGGGTGTTAATTCTTCCTTCACCGCAACATCCGCCATATCATAAAGGCCAGACACACGGATACAACAACTACAAATAATAATGAAAAATACTTTCTGATACCGATCTGTCTGCCGGACCAGATCTGTTTCATCTGCGTAACACGTCCTTCCCTCTTTGCAATCCAGGCAAGTACACAGAAAGCAAGGGGTGTGGCTGCCAGGGCCAGAACCAGATAAAGCGAAACGGCAAAAATCCATTCTTCCGATCTATAATTCATAATACCTGCCGCTTCTTCCGCCATGGAACCACCAAGATACATTAAGCATACACTATTTGCATTAAAAAGTAAATGCATGAAAAAAGAAGTCAGAAAATTATCTGTAGCTTCCATCAACAGTGCCAGCATAATTCCGATTGCAAATGCGTAAGGTGCCTGGTTAAAATTCAGATGCATCAGCCCAAACAACAAAGAACTCATAAGAACCGCCAGAAAAGTATTCCCTCCTCTGCGGTACCCCTGAAAGATCATTCCGCGGAATACAAATTCCTCACAAAAAGGACCCAGCACTGCCATAATCAAAAAAATCAGCCAAAAAGGCTTTTCCAGTATTTCATTGTTGATACCGGTAAATTCATTTTCCACAAACATCATACTTATGGCATTCAACAGGGTAACAAGCGGTATACACAAAGCAGTATACAATATGGTCATCAGCAGTGTGGAAATATGGACTTTCTTCGTTCTTAAAAATCCCGGATTTTTCCTGTGCCCCACCGCATAATAATTAAGCGCCGGCAATATGATCAATACCTGCGATGCAATCAGCGACGCCGCCACATCCTGACTGATGGGATTCGGGTACATGGAAAGCAGATAACTGCCGCCGATATAGCATATAATGATGACCAGGAAAAGTATATTTGTCCTTCTTATATTCATTTTCTGCGTATTACCTTATCCGTTATTTCTATCTTTCCTTCTTTCAGCAGCTTGCCGACTCCCCGTTTGAACTCATTCTTACTCATACCGGTTTCCCTTTTTATGATCTCAGGCGAAGCCTTGTCATTAAAAGGAAGTTCCCCATCGCTGCCTTCCATAAGCCGCAGGATTTCTTCCGCGTCCTTTTCCATCTGGATCCAGGCTTTTTCACGCAGGCTTAAGCTTAGCTTCCCGTCTTCCCTCACTTCCGTGACCCGGGCTGTTATGTCATCTCCCGGTTTGATATCCCCATAAAGTTCTTTCCTGGGAATCAGTGCGGAATACAGATTATCCACAGCCACAAACATCCCAAAGTTATCACTTGTCTCATAAACCCGCCCGGTAACCCTGTCATCCTTCCCATAGGGACTGTCACGCCTCAGACAGGGATAGACATTCATGGTGGCACAAAGACGGTCACTCTTATCGATATACAGGCTTACCAGCACCTCTTCACCTGTCTGCACCTGTTTCGTCTGCTCCTTGAAAGGGAGCATCAAATCCTTCTCCAGACCCCAGTCCAGAAAAGCACCGTATTTTGTAGTCTGGGATACCTTAAGAAGGGCAACCTCCCCCATTACAAGTCTGGGGGTGTTGACTGTGGCAATCATACGGTCTTTGGAGTCCCTGTATACAAATACCTCCAATTCATCACCCAGGTCACTGCCCTTCGGCACCTGCTTCCCAGGGAGCAGAATCCGATCCTGTACATCCGGCCCGTCAGCAAGATACACGCCGAAATCAACTATTTTTACAATCTGTAATTTTTGCTTTTCACCTAATTTTATCACTTTTATACCCCTTGCACGCTTAATGCGAACTTGTTCGCAATGCGCGCTTTCAAATCAATAGGTTGAAATGAACTTTTTCAACCTTATACCCCTTGTGCGCTTAATGCGAACTTCTGATTATTCTCACCCGAGCGGTAATCACGCAAACTCCATATTAACATAAGGAACACCGTGCTCATCCTGCAGACTCACCACATATTTGTCTTTACCGGCAGCTTCCGAAGCGCCCTGCATTTTTACCACATAAGGATAAAGGATGTTATCCAAAAATGCCTGCTTCTTATATTCAGCCCTCATCTGGCCGATCAGAAAACCTTCCGGCAGATATTCCATTGCAATAGAAATATACTGCCCATTATTTACATGATGATTCGTATCCAGATGATGCTTTCTGACCACTATGGGCTCCTCACATTTCCCGTTTTCCGGAATCGCGATTTTTCTGGGCGCATAATCCATGGGCAGCCGCGGTTCTATCTGATAACCTTCCTTCATCTGAACGGGCGGCGTCGTAGGCTTCCAATTATCCGTACTAAGCAGACTCCACAGGGAATTAGCCCTTGCTGTATATTCACCCTGCTTCGTTTTCATATAAAAATTACGCATCCCCATAAATCCTTTAAATTCATAAGGAAATGTCCCTATTTCCATTTCTTCATATAACTTGGGATAAGACTCTGCCACAATCTGCCAGGATGCCAATACCCATACCAGATGATTCTTCTTCAAATATTCAATACCAAGTCCAAGCGATTCCGAATGAAAGGTGGAACAATCCTGAAAATAATTCAAAAGCGAAGGAAGAGTCAGCCTTCCCTCACTATCACATTCACTATAACGAACTCTACTGTTAAAACTATACATTTGCTTGTCCTTTCTGACTGCATGGCTTCCGTAAAACTGAGGAAAATGGGTATGTGGGTATTTTAACATACTTTGAATATAATAGCTATGTTGAAAATATTTTTTATTGCAGATAGAGTAACCGTTCTGCCTTATGCTGTTGTTTAGTGTACTGGTGGGGGGATTGATAAATCCGGACGAGTAAGGTACAGGTATGGTTTTCCGGCAGCGGAGGAGACAAGGCACA
>Ga0153941_1000402_pt1 | contig 19271 bp, 18 predicted proteins | sample TSNJ025MetaG_FD_104733 | JGI IMG/M metagenome (GOLD analysis project Ga0153941, IMG submission 104733) | Attine ant fungus gardens microbial communities from New Jersey, USA - TSNJ025 MetaG | ecosystem: Host-associated > Fungi > Mycelium > Unclassified | place: USA: New Jersey, Brendan T. Byrne...
CCGTATCATCCAGTATATATAGACTTCCGTCATCTTTGAAAATCTGATACACATCAGCCGAATTTATTTCAAAGATATCCGGCAGTTCTCCAACCGCCGACCAGGTACGAAGTGTGGAACCTTCAGAATCCGTCCGATGCTCAATGGAAAAAGACAGATTGGGATATTTTTCCTCCATCCTTGCTATGGCATAATCCATATTCTCCTTATCAGAATCTGCATAGTAACGATAAATGGATAGTACTGCTGTTACCTCCTGGTCAACATATTGATAACCGAAGGGATCATCTGTATCATTTTGTGTATCTGCCCCGCCTTCTGCTGCGGTTGTGGTTGCTTCCGGCGCTGTATCGGCAGCCGCCGCGGAGGTTTCTTCCTTAGATGCTTCCGCCGATGTATTGTTACCGCATCCGGCAAGTGCTGTTAGTAACATAATACAGGATAAAAGAGTTGCTATGGTTTTCTTTTGCATAATTTTATTCCTCCATACCTATCAGGTTTTTTATAGTTTCTACAATGAATTCTCTTTTTTCGCAATGACTGAAGACAAAACTTTCAGAATATGTTTTCATTTCGTTCCAGGGGATCCTTAAAAGCGCCGGTTTTAATATCTGTTCCACGCCGATTCTATGCATCACAGACCGAATGCGAAAATCCAGATCATAGGCTAATTCATCGCTAAGATGCTGATAATATTTATCTCCTATGTACTGTGTGATGTCCATGGAAACCTTCTGCTCCCAATCATGACTCCACTGCTTCGCAATCTCTGCCCTAAGCTTCATCCACTTGGAATCCTTTTCCGGAACCACGATACCCATACGCCTGGCATCTTTATAGGTCCACAGATTCCATGAAATTCCACGCTCTTCACACAATGATATATTATGAGACAATAGCTGTGCATAAAATTCTTCCTGACCATCCAGGATTTCATATCCAGATTCCCCACACCAGAGGGGCCTGCGGAATCTCTTAATATCACTTAACTGGCGCTCAAATATCTCAGTGAAAATTTTCATCCTGTGTGTATCATCCATCTTTGGAGACAGTACATTTTCTTCCAGTACAAAGGGATAAAAATGTACTGTATAGGCAATCTGGGGATCCTGCAGTTCCTGAAGCGGTGTAAAATCTCTTCCAAAATCAACGCCTTCCAGAAAAAGGATATGATTTGCATCCACTTCTCTGATTGCAGCACAAACATGCTCATAGAACCCGTTAATCTGCTCTTCCTGCAGTCCATAGCCTGGTTCATTCATAATATCATACCCGGCAATCCACGGATTATCTGCATATCGGGAGGATAGTTCCTTCCACAGCCAAATTACCTGATCCTGAAAACATCCATACTTCCAGAATAAGGACTGTCCAGTCATATTATCAGAATGCCAGTCCGTATTCTGCCCTCCCGGCGCAGAATGCAGATCCAGAATAACATATATCTCATTTTCCCCGCAAAGCTTAACTACTCTGTTCAGCTTTTCAAAACCACTCTCCAGAAAAATTCCCGGGTTTCTGTCATTCATAAAATAATGATACCCAAAGGGAATCCTGATGGAGTTAATTCCTATACTTTTTAAATATTTAATATCCTCCTCGGAAACCATGTCCATTAAGAACTGATCCAGCCATTTCGAAGTTCTTTCCTTTCCATACACTTCTTCAAAAGCTTCTATAATCATGGAATTGGTTCCCGGCAGTCCAAGCATAAAATGTTCAAAATTCATCCATGATCCCAATGCCCATCCGCGAAGTATTATCTTTTTGCCATTTCTTACAAAACAGCCATCCTGGGTCTGTATAAAATTTTTTTTCATAACATCCCTTCTTTCTGATCAAATGCCGGGTTGATTATTGTTATTTATGTTTCCGGAAAACATATTTATAGTATAAATGTATTTTATTACTTGTTTAATGGAATATCTGTGTTTATTTTTGTATATTTTGTGCATGTAATATATCCGATATGGTTTTTTACACTTGGATTGCCGTCATTTTATATATTGCAATGTTTTAGTTCTATAAAAAAATATGATGAATCCAAAATTAAACTTTATCCCAGGTTATGTTAGAACATAACTCTTTGATAATGTGCAAAAGGGAGTGCATTCCGCAGGTCACTAAAAAGCTGAAGCATGTATACACACTTCAGCTTTTTTGATACCACATCACCAATCAGATTTTATCCACCAACAGCAAAGTAATATTCTCCATTATTTGACATTTGATTCTTATGTACACACGATTGTTATCTGCTTACTTTTATTGCTTCCATCATAAGAACACTATCGCCGCCACTTTTCCAGGACATCCCTTCTCGATTTTTATACTCGCTCACAACATCAAATCCAGATTCTTTGAATGCCGTAAGCCATTCATCGCGTGAGTAACATTGCAAATAAAACGAGTGATCAAAACTTTCAGTATCTCCGTTTTCATTCTCAATATAAAACGTTTGCGATATATAACGCCGTCCTGTTTCCGCTTCATTATACCCGCTACCTGTCTTCCACATCTTTTTACCGGGATAAATCTGCTTGAACGGCATATATGTCTGAAGCGGCCAACTGTGTGATTCTTTTGGTGGTAAAAATGCTTCAATGACAAGCCCGCCACCATCCCGCATATGTTTATATATACACTTAAAAGCTTTTTTTATGTCCATGATTGTATGTAGAACCTCAAAATCAACACTGTAACAGAAGTCAACAGGTGGAATGTCAAAGCTAAAATCAGTCGCATCACCCACTAACAGGCGCAACCCCGATACATAGCCAAACCGTTTTTTGCCCTCCGCTATCATCTCCGGCGTAATATCAAACGCAGTCACATTCATTCCGTTTTTTGCCATATACGCGCCGGTTTCGCCCCACGCACACATAGGGATTAAAACGTTACCACCGTACCGTTTCGCATAATTATACCAATATTCATCTTCGGGAGAGCGGTCATGCCCACTCCAATCCCAATATTGTGCGTGTTTCGTATAATCTCCTGCGTTATTCATCATTATATTTTCCTCCTAAGAGACAGTCACTAACACTCTCTTTTCAACTACAATTTACATCCTCTCAGGAGCAGAGAATCCCAGCACATCTATACAGGTCTCCAGAATATCCCTGGTCAGTATCAGTAAAGCGATCAGGGCATTTTTACGTTTTTTATCTGTTTCATTAAGTATGTTGACATCATGGTAAAAATGATTAAAGATATTTGCCAGGTCATAAATATAGGCACAGATTTTGTGAGGTGCAATTTCTTCATAAGCTGTCTGCATTGCTGCATTGAATCCTGCCAGTTGAAGCATCAGGAGCTTCTCTGACTGGTTTTCTGCTTCATTCAGACTGACTTCCGACAGATTTCCGCCCTGTTCTTTGTATTTATTCAGGATGGATTTAATCCTTACTATTGTATAAAGTATATAAGGACCTGTGTCACCTTCAAATGATGTAAACCGGTCAATATCAAACATATAGTCTTTGGAAGCCTGGTTGGACAGGTCGCCATACTTTAAGGCTGAAAGCGCAACGATTCTGGCGGTTTCGCGGGCTTCTTCCTCCGGCAGAGACCGATTTTCACATATTTTTACAAGCATTTCTTCCTGCGTCTCCCTGATCAGATTCTCAAGCCGCATTACACCGCCGTCCCTGGTCTTGAATGGTTTTCCATCTTTTCCATTCATGGTTCCGAAGCCGATGAACTTCAGCTCTGTCTCAGGTTTTACCAGCTTAGTCTTACGGGCACAGCGGAAAACCTGTTCAAAATATAAATCCTGCCTTTTATCCACAACATAAATCATCCTGTCCGGATTGTACAGGTTCATCCTCTCCAGAATCGTTGCCAGATCAGTTGTATTATATAAGGATGCACCGTCAGATTTTAGAATCATACAGGGAGGGATTTCCCGGGTGTCTGTCTCTTCTTTTACATCCACCACCAACGCACCCATGCTTTCATAAGCATAGCCATCCTCTTTCATATAGTCTACCATGTCCGGAATCAGTTCATGGACATCGCTCTCGCCCTTCCACAGATCAAATTCCACATTCAGATTTCCATAATTCTTCTTCAGGTCTTCAACGGAAACTGCAAGAATATGCTGCCATAGTGCGCGGTAACCTCTTACTCCATTCTGCAATTTATAAGTAAACTCCATAGCTAAGGCCTTATATTCTGGGTCTGCTTTGGATTTTGCACTGGCTGCCGGATATATTTCCTCCAGTTCTGATATGGTAAACGGCGCTTCCCGGGGATAATCTCCCGTAAAGGATTCATCAAAATAAATCAGATCCGGCTTACGCTCCTTAAGTCCGGCGATGACCAGCCCCATCTGAAGTCCCCAATCGCCCAAATGTACATCTCCTATCACTTCATGTCCTGCGTATCGACAGATACGTTTAATACTTTCACCGATTACAGCAGAACGGATATGTCCCACATGAAGAGGTTTTGCAACATTGGCTCCGCCGTAGTCAATAATGATCTTCTTAGGTTCAGGGGGTATATCCAGACCAAACTTTGGCTCTTCCTGCATTTCCACCAAATACTCTGCCAGGAAATCCCTTCTTATGATCAGGTTTAAAAAGCCGGGCGGAACCGCTGTTACTTCACTGAATATCTTACTATCCTTTAACTGCTCTGCCACTTCTGCAGCAATGGCAATCGGCGCTTTCTTATACTGTTTGGCTCCTGCCATTGCACCATTACACTGGTATTCACATAAATCCGGTCTGTTGGAAACGGCAACATTTCCTAACCCGCTGTCATAACCGGCAGCTGCAAAGGCATTTTTCATTTCTTCTGTTAATAATGTTAAAATCTTCTTCATGATTGCTCCCATCTACCCGCTGAGGCGGACTTATAAATAACTTATTTGTTCATTACCAATGCAATTTAGCTTTTTATAGAAAAAGCACAGCCGCAAAAGTCCTGCCTGTAAAGATTGTATTTATGTGATAATTCTATGGATCGTTTGTATCCGTCTCTTTTCTTAAAATCAGACAAAAGCCAGGCTGTCTGATATTCCGCTTCCAGATATCGTCCGATTTCATTTATTTTTTCTGCATTTTTCATAGGACTGATTGTCAGTGTGGTGGTAAAATAATCAAAACGGCCCTGTAAAGCAGCTTCAGCAGTTTTCCGAAGCCGCATTTCATAACAACGAAAGCAGCGTTCTCCACCCTCAGCACATCCTTCCAGGCCTTTGACTGTTTCAAGGAAGCGGTCCGGTTCATAGTCACCTTCCATCACCTCGATGGGATGCCCCCTGCCTTCTTCATTATAAACCGCGATCAGCCGGAGCTGTTCCTCTACCCTCTTTTTATATTCTGAAACGGTCATTATGTTGGGATTGTAGTAAAAAACCGTTATCCGAAAATATCTGCATAAATATTCCAGAACGTAACTGCTGCAGGGTGCACAACAGCTATGTAACATAAGAGATGGTACATTTACACTCTTTTCAATCCCAATTAATAGCCTTTCCAATTCCTTTTGATAATTTATCTTATTCATATAAACTCACATTCTCAAAAGAAAGCAGCCGGACCGCTCTTTCAGTCTCACCGGCACCTCTATCAGTGACAGTAATCCCAGGGCTGACCAGCTGTTTTCTTTCTCTTTCCCTTTAACCGAGACACAGGATAATTTTACAGAACAGTAAATAGCCCTCTGCTGCAGTTAAGCACAGCTATATCTTTCGTCATACCGTCTGCCGGCTTTTTTCCAGTTAATGATATCGAACCATCCCTCCACATAATCAGCGCGTCTGTTCTGATACTGCAGATAATAAGCATGTTCCCATACATCCACGATCAAAACCGGCGTATATACAGTCAGATCAGGAACGTCCTGGTTAGCGGTCTGTACAATGGAAAGCCTGTCTGTTTCATCGGTTATAAGCCACGCCCAGCCGGAACCAAACTTTGATACAGCCGCCTGCTTCATAGCCGCTTTCCACTGGTTGTAAGAACCGAAGTCCCGGTTTATGGCTTCTGCCAGATTACCGGAAGGCATTTGCCCTATGGGGGATTTCATCAGATCAAAATACAATTGGTGATTGTATACCCCGCCTCCATTATTCCGAATCGGCGTCTGGGCGGCAGCAGGCAGCTCTCCCAGATTAATCAGCAAATCCTTCAGGCTCATCTGCTGCAGCTCCGGATAGTCAGCAAGGGTATTGTTCAGATTATCTACATAGGTCTTGTAATGCTTATCATGATGAAAATGCATGGTTTCTTCATCAATTACCGGTAACAGTGCATCATACTCATAAGGCAGCGGTTGTACTACAAACGGATAGGTTTCTTCTCGCATCATGTCCTCCTAAAAACAAATGGATATATTTACATATTCTCTCTTAGTATATGCTTTTCTCCATAGTTGATACACTTATTTTTACTTTATAGCGTACTTTCTGCCGGATAAGGTTATATGGATGTAATATCCACCAATGTCAGTTCTTTACTGGCGTTTTCCAGGCTTGTAACCAATGCTTTTGCCGTGTCGATTGCTGTAATGCAGCTGACACCGGTCTCAATGGCAGTGCGTCGGATCAGGAATCCGTCCCTGGATTTATCCCTTCCCTGGGTTGGTGTATCAATTACCAGATCAATCTTATGGCCAAGGATCAAGTCCATAACTGTTGGAGATTCCTGTGATATCTTATTCACTCTTCGTGTTTTGATACCGGCTTCCCGCAATGCTGCTGCCGTACTCCTGGTAGCATAGATAGTATAACCCAGCTTCTCAAATCTGCGTCCTATATCAATTGCATCACCCTTGTCTGCATCCCTGACGGTAATGATGACCTGCTTATGTCTGGGCAGATCCACGCCGGAACCCAGAAAGGCTTTATATAAGGCTTCATTGAATGATTTTGCAATGCCAAGGCATTCACCGGTGGATTTCATTTCCGGTCCCAGGCTGATTTCCGCTCCTCTGATCTTTTCAAAGGAGAATACGGGCATCTTGATGGCAAAATATTCCGATTCCTTCTGCAGTCCCGGTTCATATCCCAATTCACGAATGGTCTTTCCCATGATAACTTCCGCAGCCAGATCCACAATGGGGATATTGGTTACTTTACTGATATAAGGTACCGTACGGGAGGATCTTGGATTTACCTCTATTACATATACATCCTCATCTATGGCAATAAACTGGATATTGATCAGACCTTTTACATGAAGGGCCTTTGCCAGTCTCCCGGTATAATCACTGATCTTCTCTTTCACGGCATTGCTGATGGTTGGTGCCGGATATACGGATATACTGTCACCGGAATGTACGCCGGTCCGTTCTATATGCTCCATGATTCCCGGAATCAGGATATCTATACCATCACAAACCGCATCCACTTCCACTTCTTTGCCCTGAAGGTATTTATCTACCAAAATGGGATGATCCTGAGCAATCCGGTTAATGATCTCCATAAATTCTTCTATCTCATCATCGGAAATAGCAATCTGCATCCCCTGACCGCCCAATACATAGGAAGGTCTTACCAGAACCGGATATCCCAGCCTGTTCGCCACTGCCTTTGCTTCTTCAGCCGTATATACCGTACCCCCTGCCGCACGGGGAATTTCCGTTTCTTCCAGAATACGGTCAAATAATTCCCGGTCTTCCGCCGCATCCACATCTTCGGCTTGGGTCCCTAAAATAGGCACTCCCATTTTCATCAGGCTTTCCGTAAGCTTAATGGCAGTCTGGCCGCCAAACTGTACCACCGCACCGTCCGGCTTTTCAATATTGACGATGGATTCCACATCCTCCGGCGTCAAGGGTTCAAAATACAGCTTATCTGCAATATCAAAATCCGTACTTACCGTTTCCGGATTGTTGTTGATAATGATGGTTTCATAACCTGCCCTGGAAAATGCCCATGTGGCATGTACGGAGCAATAGTCAAATTCAATTCCCTGCCCAATGCGAATGGGCCCGGAACCAAGAACCAGAACCTTCTTACGGTCAGTATTTCTCACCACTTCACACTCTCCGCCGTATACAGAATAGTAATACGGCGTGGAAGCCGCAAATTCAGCCGCACAGGTATCCACCATTTTATATACGGCCCTGATCCCGTTATCATAACGCATCTGCCTGATCTCAGCTTCTGTATGATCTGTAAGGGCACCAATTACCTTATCGGGGAATTCAATACGCTTCGCTTCCCTGAGTAATTCCACGGTCAAGGGTTCCTTTTTAAGGGTTTGTTCCATTTCAACCAAAATAGCAATCTTGTCAATGAACCATATATCAATCTGGGTAATCCCGAAAATCTCTTCATGGGAAATCCCCTTGCGGACCGCCTCTGCTATCACATAAATCCGCAGATCATCCACAATCTTCAGACGATCACGCAGCTCTTCCGCGGAAAGCGCAGTAAAATCATAACTCATCAGACTGTCTGTATGCTGCTCCAGGGAACGGATGGCTTTCATAAGAGCCCCCTCAAAGTTATTACAGATACTCATAACCTCTCCGGTAGCTTTCATCTGGGTTGTTAATGTCCTTTTTGCCGTAATGAACTTATCAAATGGCAGTCGCGGAATCTTAACAACACAGTAATCTATTGCCGGCTCGTAGCAAGCATAAGTCTTTTTTGTTATGGCATTGGGAATTTCATCCAGGGTATATCCCAGGGCAATCTTGGCAGCCACCTTGGCAATGGGATATCCCGTTGCTTTTGATGCCAATGCCGAGGAACGGCTCACACGCGGATTTACCTCAATAACACAATATTCAAAACTGCTGGGATGTAATGCAAACTGCACATTACAGCCGCCTGTTACATGCAGCTCATTGATGATATTCAGCGCGGAGGTACGAAGCATCTGACACTCTTTATCACCCAGAGTCTGGGTAGGTGCCACTACGATACTGTCACCTGTATGGACTCCCACAGGGTCAATGTTCTCCATATTACATACGGTAATGCAATTTCCTGCACTGTCACGTATGACCTCATATTCTATTTCTTTCCATCCGGAAATACAACGTTCCACCAGAACCTGCCCAACACGAGACAGACGGATTCCGTTTTCCAGGATTTCTTCCAGCTCCACCTGATTATGGGCAATGCCGCCGCCGGAGCCGCCCAGTGTATAGGCAGGTCTCAGTACTACGGGATAACCGATGGATTTGGAAAATGCAACACCGTCCTTAACATTTTCCACCACCTTGGAGGCAGCACACGGTTCTCCGATGCGTTCCATCAAATCCTTAAATTCCTGACGCCCTTCCGCATTCCTTATGGTAGCCGCCGTCGTACCAATCAGTGTCACACCGCGGGATTGAAGGAATCCTGATTCTTCCAGCTCCATACCCAGATTTAAGCCTGCCTGCCCGCCCAGGGTAGGCAGTACACTGTCCGGCTTTTCTTTATCTATGATCTGTTCCAGTACTTTTACCGTCAGGGGCTCAATGTAGACCTTATCTGCAATATCCTTATCGGTCATGATCGTTGCCGGATTGGAGTTCACCAGAATAACCTCCACCCCTTCTTCCTTCAGGGAGCGGCAGGCCTGAGTGCCCGCATAATCAAATTCCGCAGCCTGACCTATGATGATCGGACCGGAACCTATAACCATTACTCGTTTGATATTTGGATTCTTCGGCATATTATTGACCCCCCTTTGTAATATTCTTTTTCATCATGGTAATAAAACGGTCAAACAGATATCCGGAATCCTGAGGGCCGGAACATGCTTCCGGATGGAATTGTACGGTAAAAATATCTTTTCCCGTATAAGTAAGTCCTTCATTCGTTCCATCATTTACATTAATAAAAGCAGGCACTGCAATTTCCGGAGACAGATTGTCAGTATCCACCACATACCCGTGATTCTGTGAAGAAATATATACCCTTCCGGTAGCCAGATCCTTAACCGGATGGTTCACTCCCCGATGGCCGTATTTCATTTTATAAGTATCCGCCCCTGTTGCCAGCGCCATCAGCTGATGACCCAGACAAATTGCAAAAATGGGGATATCCGACTGGTAAAGCTTACGGACTTCCTCTATAATACTTACACATTCCTTCGGATCGCCGGGTCCGTTGCTGAGCATAATGCCGTCCGGTTTGTCTGCAATAATCTCTTCTGCACTTGTAAGCGCAGGATATACTGTTACCTGACAGCCTCTGGCCGCCAATGCCCTGCCGATATTTGCTTTCAGCCCAAAATCCATCAGCGCAATTTTAAGACCCCGGCCGGATAATTCCCTGACCAGCGACGGTCTTGGCTCTTTGATCCCCTGCTCGTAAGCCTCCTGATCGAATCTGGCCATTCCTGATACCGGTCCGTTCTCCTTAAGGTCATTTATTACCTTCATCTGATATTTTACTTTACAGGATACTCTTTCCACACTTTTAGCGGCTGCATATTCTTTTATCTTTGGTATGACCTTGTTTAAATCATAGTTCTCATCAGTGGTAAGCATACCATTCATGGTCCCTTTTTCCCTCAGAATTTTAGTAAGTGCCCTGGTATCGATCTCCTTGATTCCAGGTATACTGTTTTGGGTTAAAAACTGCTGTATAGTCATATCAGTTCTAAAATTACTGGGAATGCGGGAGATTTCCCGGACAATGAAGGCATCAAGCCAAGGTCTTGAAGATTCCATATCATCTTTACAGATTCCATAATTACCAATGAGGGGATATGTCATACAAACTGCTTGTCCTGCATAGGACGGGTCGGTTAAAACTTCAAGATAACCTGCCATAGATGTGTTAAATACAATTTCGCTGACCACTTCCTTGTCGGCGCCCATGTGCGTGCCTTCAAACACGGTGCCGTCTTCCAATACTAAAAATGCTTTCATACTTACCTCACATTCTTCGCTTTAGACGAGCGTTTTATCCACTCTTAACTTCGCTTCTGCATAATCGGTTTATTATAGCACAAAAGTTTTTAAGGAGCAACACCAAAAAATAGCTAATTTATATTCAGATTATTGATAATCAGTGCCGCTCCGGAAGCAATCAACAATATGATTACACTCCTGCGCACCGCTTTCTCCGGTACTCTTTTGGACAGCAGCATTCCGCACAGCAGCCCAACCAGCATAACCGGCATCATTTTAAACGCCTGTATCCAGACAGCGATCGTTAATATTCCACTTAATGAATAAAGAAGGATCCTGAATGTATTTTCTATCAGGAACACAATACAAAGGTTTCCCCGAAAGGCCTGGTTATTATCCGTCGTTCTGCCGATGTAAGCCGCCAGCAGAGCGCCGATACCAAACAATCCGCACAACAGCCCCGACAACAAACCGATCAGACCCAGCAGTGCCGGTGAAGTCTTTTGTTTTCTGCTTCCATGGTCACGCCAAAGCATTTCCCCACCGATGAATACCACAACAAATCCAAAAAAGATTTTTACCAGAGAGGTATCTCCATTTTTCAGAAAAAAAACGCCTGGTACTGCTCCTGCTATTACCAGACAGGAAAGCGGGAGCCATACTTTGACAGACAATGATTTCCGTTCTTTATATGCTATAATTACGTTGGATGGATATCCCAGAATCAGTTCCGTAGGTGAAATATCAATATTATCAGCACGAAAGCTCATTACCGTTCCAAATACCAATGTATTCGCAAAACCGCACATTCCCTTTATCACATAAGCCAGGAAGGCCGCAGCTGCCATATATATATCCATTTTCTGCATTCCTTTCGTGCAAGGAGCTGTTTACACATGCTGTTTTCCCGTTCCGTTTCCCTGCACCTCTATTGTAAAAGGAGTTACTTGGTCTGTCAGGTGTTATTAACCTGACCGTTTGACAATAAGCAACTCCTGACTAAATCTGTATTCTATGTAATATGCAGAAGCACATTATTTCACTCTTCCGGGGATTCCTTTTGATTCTCCAGCAGGCGGTTATAACGTGCAGCCAGATAAAATCTTACACAATTGGAAATCAGCATTACACCAACCACAAATATTGATACATAATAGATGAAGCTCCTGCCCGCCTGGTACCATGCATATTTTGCAGCAAATGTATTGCCAAAGAAAACGATCAGCACCATAATAAGAGAACAGATCTGGAATACAAGCCTGAACTTATCCGCTATCTCAACTGCTTTTAATGCTTTTTTTAATTTTATGTTATCATCAATCTCTGTCATATGGATACCTCTTATCCGCTTTCAAGAAACTGCTATTTCAAAAAGTTCTTCAGCTCCTCCATAAAAGTATTAACATCTTTAAACTCTCTATACACTGAAGCAAAACGGACATAAGCCACGGCATCCAAATCCTTTAGCTTATTCATCACCAGCTCTCCGATCACCTGGCTTGGCAGTTCCTTTTCTTCCATTTTGAAGATTTCCACTTCCACAGCATCCACAACAGCTGTAATCTGCTTAGCGCTCACCGGACGCTTATGGCAGGCACGTAAAATGCCCGCTTCCAGTTTTACCCTGTCATAGGTCTCCCGGTTATCATCTTTTTTAATAATGATAAGGGGAATGGTTTCAATCTTCTCATAGGTAGTAAATCTTTTACCGCATTCATCACAAACCCTCCGGCGTCTGATGGAATTATTATCCTCAGCCGGTCTGGAATCGATTACTCTTGTACTTTCATGACTACAAAAAGGACATTTCATATATTCTCCCGCCTGCCATAGTGCGACATGTAATTTCGACTGGTTTTATTCATTATATGAAATTCAGCGCTTTATGTCAACTAGTATTATATCAGGCCCGATCTGCCTGATATCCTTATATGGAATTATGATATCAGGCTCACAATTGAACCAGCTTAACATTTTACTGCCATCGGAAATAATGATTTTACAGATACATCCATTGCCTTCATCCAACTCCATATCACATACCTTTCCCAACTTCTTACAATCCCTGATATTAATGACATCCTTGCATTTCAATTCAGAAAAAAGCATCTTATTCTCCAACTCTTTTCTATAAGTATATGCATAACTTTTTCTTCTGAGGCAATTTTCTTGTGGTATATATTGACCAACTTAGGTACATACTACCTACTAATCACATATACCAAAGAGAGCCGGACAATTTCCTTATCAGATTAATCAATGGAGGCATTAGGCTATGGCACAAGGAAAAGTAGAAATCTGCGGTGTGAATACATCCAAACTCCCTCTGTTAAAGACAGCAGAAAAGGAAGAATTATTTACCAGGATTGAGGCGGGAGATCAGGATGCCCGCAAGCAGTATATTGAAGGAAATTTACGTCTCGTTTTAAGTGTCATTAAACGCTTCTCATCCAGTAATGAAAATGTGGATGACTTGTTTCAAATTGGCTGTATCGGATTAATCAAGGCAATTGATAATTTTGATACCACTCTGAATGTAAAATTTTCCACTTATGCAGTTCCAATGATCATCGGCGAAATCCGCCGTTTCTTACGTGATAACAACAGTATCCGCGTATCCCGTTCCCTGAAGGATACCGCTTATAAGGCTATTTATGCCCGTGAAGCCTTAACCCGGAGAAATCTGAAGGAGCCCTCCGTTGAGGAAATAGCCAGTGAAATAGGTATCTCAAAAGAAGATATCGCATACGCCATGGATGCCATCCAGAACCCTATGAGCCTGTATGATCCCATTTATACTGATGGCGGTGATACCTTGTATGTTATGGATCAGATCAGCGATAAAAAGAACAAAGAAGAAACATGGATTGAACATCTCTCTTTAAGTGAAGCCATGAAAAAGCTGGGTGATCGTGAACATGAAATCATAACCCTTCGCTTTTTCGAGGGAAAGACACAAATGGAGGTGGCAGATATCATCGGTATCTCCCAGGCTCAGGTATCCCGTCTGGAAAAAAATGCCCTGCGCAGCATGAAAAATTATCTTGCTGTCTGAATCTGAAACGGTCAGGTTCATAACACCTGACCGCTGTACTATTATTATATAAACCTGATCAGCAGCGCTGTTACTGTAAGCAGGGACAGCAAAACCACCACCACTGCGTTCTTCTGCTCCTCCTTGCGGTTATGCAAAAGTATACGGTATACAATATAACCGATCATAGATCCCAGCATATTAGTCAGGATATCATCCACCTGGAAATAGCCCCGCTCTGTCATCATCTGTAAATATTCGATTATAGTGCTTGTCATGATTCCATAAAAGGTACATACCCAAAAACTTCGTGCACTTTTTAAAAACCAGGCACATACGAAACCATAGGGAATAAAAAGTAATATATTTTCAATTACATATGCATTATTACGGTCGTTGATTCCCCAGGTGGAGAACAATTCCAGATCAATACCCTGCCTGGTTCCGCTTTCCCTTGAAAGAAATGTAATACATGCCATGATCATCAAATACATAAAAAAACAGGTACCTGACATGACAGGAAGCGGCTGTTTCAGCTTCTTAACCAGCAATCTATTAATCGTCCCCAGTACCACTGCCATGATTAATCCCATAATTATACCATAAGGCAGATACCGGAATACATTCCTCATATCGCTATTCAAATATTTTAACATTTATATACTCCATCGCCGCCTTTGGCTGACTTACATTCAATAGGATGAAATTCACAAAAATTTTTCTTCCAGCCTTTTGTTCATCCAGCAGACAGCATCCGCAATCCCTTCCTCTGAAAAATCAAAAAGGCTGCTGTGCTTTAATTCTGAAGGTGTCTTGAAAAAATTAAAAGGTTCCGGCCAGACTGTGGCTTTAAGCTTTGTTATATCTTCTGAAATATATTTTTCCAGGCGGTATCGCATTTTCTGACAACTGCCTGTGTATTCTGTCTTTTTTATAAATTGAAGTGATAAGATATCCTCTTGTTTTATCATATGCAAAGTTCCTCTCTTCATTCGCTATTATAGTATATACCAATATTCCCCTCTTTGCAAAGAGGAAATGGTTACTATTGGAAAAAGAAAAAGAGCAGTTAAGTACTACTGCTCATTTCCTTTTTTAATTGCTTCATTATTTTCTTTTCAAGACGTGATATGTATGACTGGGATATTCCCAAAAGGCTTGCTACTTCCTTCTGTGTCATTTCCTCACCATCCCTGGTACCCAGACCGAACCGCAGATTGATAATTGTCTTCTCCCTCTCGGAAAGTTTATTTATAGCTTTCAGCAACAGCTTTCTTTCCACTTCATTTTCCAGGTCACGATATATGACATCTTCATCCGTACCCAGAATATCTGATAAAAGAAGCTCATTGCCATCCCAGTCCACATTCAGCGGCTCATCAATGGAGACTTCCAGGCGGGTTTTATTATTTCTGCGCAGATACATCAAAATCTCGTTTTCAATGCATCTGGAAGCATAAGTAGCCAGTTTTATTTTTTTATCCGGTTTAAACGTATTGATGGATTTGATCAAGCCAATCGTTCCGATTGAGATCAAATCTTCCACGCCGATTCCGGTGTTATCAAATTTCTTGGCGATATATACCACTAGCCTCAGGTTATGTTCAATCAATATGGACTTCGCTTCATCCTCATATTCCGTTCCCAGATCGCTGATGACCTGGTTCTCTCTTTCCAGTTCAAGCGGCGGAGGGAGAACCTCAGCACCTCCTATATAATGAATATCCCCTTTTTTATGTAACAGTATGTTATCCCTGCGGATCATCTTAAATTGCATTTTTCCGGGTATTGATACTTTTAAAATCATAAATCTGCCTCCGTAATCATTTTTATTCGTTATACTACTTCTGTTTGCTGCTCCCCAAAAATCTGTGGATTCAAAATCATTTTATATACACCATCGCTGGCTGTTATGTCTTCACTGATTCCCACATATACATCCTTGCATATTTTAGTGATCCCTTCTGATTCTATGATCATTTCCGGTATCAGATAGCCTTGCAGTATTCCTCTTTTTTTTCCAATACTATGGTAGGGTATCACCCGGTATCCTGCCGGTATTTCTTCCATGGTATCATTTATTGATACCATACACAATTCCTCAAAAACTGCCTTATCCAATATAGACACAGGCTTGCCGCTGATTGGTTCCCGCAGACTGTTTCCCGTATCCAATAAAGCATCCAGCGCAATCTGTGCCCCGCCGGTTATCAATGTAACCCGGCACAAATTACTTTTTCGATCCTTCCTTTCCCTGCGATAGGATAAATACAGGAATATAAAAGCTCCCATTACCATAATTCCCATCACATTTACCAAGGCTTCACGGACACCTGGGATTCTTCTGATTAAAAAAAGCAGTATACCGCCTGTTAAAAATGTATACAACATTAATTTTTCCGCAATTTTGAAAAATGCTTTCAGATTTTTTACCTGAAAGGTTATCAGAATCATAATAACAGCTCCCGGTACAAACCCTATGATCACCTTAAGCCATACCGGTCCCGATAGCAAAAACGGTACAATGTACAATGCCGCACCGGCAGCAGCTCCCGATATCAGCCGTTTACGTGTGGCAGTACGCCAAACGGCACGATTCACGATTGCCAGCAGATACAGGTTCATGCAGAAATTAATCAGAAACAGACTGTCAACGTAAAGCTCGTAATACACAAACACACCCCTTTCCAGATTTCTCTTAAGTTCATATTCATTATAAAGGGGTCAGCAGTCGGAATTTTGTCGGAATGAGTAGAGGTGTTTCTGATTTTTGTCCCGTGTTTTCGACAATAAAAAAAACCCAACATGATAAACTGCATCTTTTGATGTCTGTTATCTATGTATGGGTTTTTCTGATTACTTTTTAATACCTGATTATTTCTTTTGCAGGAAATCAGGAATCTTTAATGTCTTTTCTTCTATTTTGCTTTGCACATTACCCGGCTCCCGAAGCCCCGGCAACGGCCTCCGTGCAACACCGGAATTCGGTATCCCAGAGTTTACCGGCGGAACATTCAGTCCCTGCAGTGAATTTGGTGTAATATGGGACGTTGGCTTACGGTATGGCATACCTTGTCCCAATCTGTTCTGCGCCGACTGGGTACCTACATCTTCAAGACCGGTTGCAATAACAGTAATCGTACAGCAATCAGTCCTGGCAGCATCATACATGGCGCCAAAGATAATATTAACGTCCTCTCCTGCCAGATCCTGCACATAGCTTGCTGCATCGGAAGCGTCTGCCAGTGTAATATCTCCTGATACATTAACAATTACGTGGGTTGCCCCGGATATCGTAGTCTCAAGAAGCGGACTTTCCACCGCCATCTTAACTGCTTCCAGTGCTTTGTCATCACCCTTACCCTCGCCGATTCCAATATGTGCAATTCCTTTGTCCTTCATAACCGTCTGTACATCCGCAAAGTCCAGATTAATAACCGCAGGTACATTAATCAGGTCGGTAATACCCTGAACTGCCTGCTGCAGCACTTCATCCGCTTTCTTAAGTGCCTCCGGCATGGTGGTGCGGCGGTCAACTATTTCCAGTAATTTATCATTGGGGATTACGATTAAAGTATCCACATTCTCTTTCAGCTTCTCAATACCGCTGACAGCATTAATCATACGGGCTTTTGCTTCAAAACGGAAGGGTTTCGTTACAACCCCTACGGTAAGTATACCCATGTCCTTTGCCAGCTTTGCCACAATCGGCGCAGCTCCGGTTCCGGTACCGCCTCCCATACCGCAGGTCACAAAAACCATATCCGCACCCTTTAATGTATTGCCCACTTCCTCCGAGCTTTCTTCCGCCGCCTTTTCTCCAACCTCCGGCTTCGCACCTGCACCCAGGCCCTTGGTCAGTTTTTCGCCAATCTGTAAGAGCTTTCCGGCCTTACAAAGCTGAAGCGCCTGCTTGTCCGTATTAATTCCAATAAAATCCACACCGTCAATTCTTTCATCTATCATTCTATTTACAGCATTGTTACCTGCACCGCCTACACCCACTACGATGATTTTGGCAGCAGATTCTGCATCGTTTGTCTTAATTTCAAGCAAAGGTATGTCCTCCTTATCCCTGTATAAACTCCTGTAGATTATCATATAATTATTTTACAAATTAATCAATACATTTTTTAATAAATTCCATTAATAAACTTATGAATCTGGTAAATTTTCTTCAAATGTTGTATCATTCTCTTCTAAAACTCCTGAAAAAGTAATATTTGTTTTATCCTCACTGAAGTTTTCCATGTGCAGTGTACCGCTCTTGCCTGTAAGTGCCTCAAGCATCTGCGGCAGACGCATAAGCTTGTCCTCCAGTCCGTTGCTGTCATTACCAAGAGAAACCTTTATTGCATGAAAGTAAATCGTGATTTCTCCTGCCGAATTGAAATAAATTGTATCAGCCGTCAGCTTATATTTATTCAATAGCTTTGTCATACTCATGATGGAATCAAAAACACTCTGATCCTCCACCGGCAGAATCTCTCCCAGAATCACATGATCAAAGGTCAGTCCTGTAATCTGGGGAACTCCTGCCGTCTTTACACCGGAGCATTCCACCGCATACCCGTCCTTGTCAAAATACATATAGGTATCCAGGTATTTCACATATCCGGCCAGTGCTTTTTCATATACGGTAATCTTAATGGTATCCGGTTCCAGGATCGTAACATCCATGGCATCTACAAAAGGAACATTCTGCACTCCTTTTTGCCTGTATTTTAATGACAGATAAAGGGAATTGCCGCCCAATGCGCCTTCCATGACGATATCCTGTATCTCTTCCCGGGTATAGTGTAAGTTTCCCTCCACGTATACAGTCCGGATCGTATACATATGATATATATAGTATCCCACTCCGGACAGGATAATAATCACTGACAGGAAGAGAAGCAATATAATCTTTCCCTTTTTCCTTTTACTTGTATACACTGTAAATGCGCGCTCCTAACTCTCTTAAGTCCCTGCAGATATTTTCATATCCGCGGTAGATAAAATGACATCCCTGTACCTGTGTTTCTCCTTCTGCCATGAGTGCCGCTATGATCAGCGCCGCTCCGCCCCGCAGTTCCTTTGCTTCCACCGTACATCCCTGCAGAGGACTGCCGCCGTTAACCCGGACTGCCGACTCTGAAATGGTGGTAATATCAGCTCCCATTTTTCTCAGGTATTCCACAATGCGGAAACGGTTTTCAAATATCTTTTCTTCCATGATGCATATCCCTTCAATACCGGTCATACAAGCCAGGGCAACGGACTGCAGATCTGTGGGGAATCCCGGATAGGGTTCTGTCATTATCCTTTGTGGCAGCTTAAGCCCTTCCGACGCCTGCACATATAAGCCACAGGTTTCCTGCTGACATTCCGCTCCCATCTCTTCCGCCAGACTGATTACTGCTTCCATCTGTTCGGACGGGGCATC
>Ga0153941_1000403_pt1 | contig 19238 bp, 17 predicted proteins | sample TSNJ025MetaG_FD_104733 | JGI IMG/M metagenome (GOLD analysis project Ga0153941, IMG submission 104733) | Attine ant fungus gardens microbial communities from New Jersey, USA - TSNJ025 MetaG | ecosystem: Host-associated > Fungi > Mycelium > Unclassified | place: USA: New Jersey, Brendan T. Byrne...
CAGAGACATGCAAGCAAATCTATATTTAGTCATTTGAAGTTAGCATTAACAATAGATGTAGGATTCATCAGGCTCCCCCTCTCTACTAAAAAACACTTCATCTTTCGTATTTCCACTTTCTGCAATAATCAGGTTTTGTCCATACTTTAGCGGTACATTCTCAAACAGAAATACCATTTTTTCCTCGTTTAGTGGAACGGATACCATCATATATTGATTTTAATTCTACAAAGCGTGGTGGGAATTATTGGGAATGAAATTATCGGCCGATTTTCCTTTCATTAGCACAATCCTGAAGAAATCAAGCATCTTATGGCTTACTGATTCTTCTCGGGGGATGTGTTTTGTGTGCAATCATACATATGCACTCTGTTTTCAATTAAACCCTCGGTGAATTGCTTGAGACAGAATTGAAAACGGATACTATAAATGCTATAATTCCAATAATGGGGTAGCTCAAAGTTCTAATTTAGTATCATAAAGTATAAAGACATAATAATATGATATGGGCATTTAGGGTACCATATACAGGGGATGGAGGAAAAGATGTTAAGAGAAACAGAATGGATGACAATCAATCACATTTTGTTGGATATCTATATGGTAAATGATATTGGTATGCTGACAAAAAAAGTAATGAAGGGGTTAAGATTGCTGATTCCTTATTCAAAAGGGTATTTCATGTTATTTGATGAGGAGCAAGAACCGCTCCTAGATGATATGTGTCTTGTTGGATTTGATGCGGAAGAATTAAAAACGTATATCAACGAATCCTATGAGGAGGATTATTTGAAATATTTATCTGATTTAACAACAAAAACACCGATTTATCAAGACACCAATATTTTGATGGACAATATCAGAATGTTTACGCCATTTTATTCCAAATTTTTAGAGACTGTGGATTGTCCATATGGAGGAGGACTTCTGTTCATTCGTAATAACCGGATCATCGGTATTTTGGAGATATTCAGAAGTGGAAAACTTGTTGATTTTAATGAAAAAGATATCTATATTCTAAATGTGTTGAAAACACACATTGAAAATATAGTTTTTAAAACAATGCAAATGAGCCAGAGACAAGCTATGGACGAAAAGTGCTTTAAAAGCATGAAAGAACGTTTTGAACTGACAGACAGAGAGATTGAGATCTTAAGGTTGGTGAGTAATGGCTCTTCGAATCAGGAAATATGTGATAAACTGCTTATCAGCAATTCAACTGTAAAGAAGCATATATATAACATATACACTAAGACAGGCGTGATAAACAGGACTCAGCTTCTGAATCTTCTTTATTCTTTATAATCCGGTAAGCAGATGAAATAACTAAGAAATTTCTTTTTGTGACATAAACAGAAAAGGATTTTTTTATATACAGAAAATATGGGGATGAATAAAATTATTTATAATTATTAGATATCTTGATAAAAATGGTGATTGTGATGACGATGTATGGATCTTTTGGATAACGATATAAACATAAAGGTTACTGACGATGATAAAAATGCACAATTAAAAATCATATTTTTGCCCAATTGCAGAGTTTTTTATCAAAGCTTATACTATACATGTAGTACATAGTACACAAAATAGTATAAATACAGGAGGATCTTTTATGGAAATCAACACAAAAGAAATGGCGAGGATGACCTGGCAGGAAATCGAGCAGTGCATCAAAGAAGGATACGGCGTAATTCTCCCAATCGGCTCCACCGAGCAGCATGGTCCGGCGCTTCCCATTTCCACCGATGCTATCTGCGCCACGGAAGTTTCTCTGGATGCCGCCGACAATACCAAGATGCTTGTAGCTCCAACGATTCCGTACGGTTACCGCTCGAGACCATTGAGCGGCGGCGGCGCAACATTCCCTGGTACTACGAACCTGAGTGGACATACTCTTATTTGTGTGATTGAAGATATCCTGGAAGAGTTTGCACGCATGGGGTTCAAGAAAGTTGCCGTTTTAAGTATGCATATGGAGAATCAGAACTTTATCTATGAAGGTTCTTATCTGGTATCCAGACGTCATCCTGATTTGAAAATCATGGTCATGGAGTCTGCATTTGGTGAGGTACCAGAAGAAATCATGCAGACGCTGTTCCCTGATGGCTTCCCAGGCTGGGCAAGAGAACATGCGGCTTGCATGGAGGTTTCTATTATGTTGTATCGTCATCAGGATTTGGTTCATTTTGATCGGGCAGTTAATGATAACTCTGAAGAATATCCGTTCTATGATGTGCTACCTCCAGATCCACGTTTTTTTACCGAGTCAGGTACCCTGTGGCATCCACGTGAGGCTACAGTTGAAAAGGGTAAGCTGATTTGGGACGAGATTATAAAGCAGGCAAGCGCGGCAATTAACAAAGAATTTCCAGAATAAAATCACGGAAGGTAAAAACGAAAGGGGTATACATCATGAAAAAAATATTTTCGACTTTTATAGTAATGGTCATAGCATTTTCCCTTGCTGCTTGTAGTGAAAACCCTGGCAGCGCAGAAAACAACAGCAATACAGAAAACAGCAGCAGCGCCGAAGCGAAATCGGAACAACCTACTGTAGCTCCTGCTGAAAAAAAAGCTATTACAAAGATTGGTGTCAGCATTAACGCCACCTCCAACGAGAACAACCGTGCAATGTTTGAGTACGCACAAGCGGAGATTAAATCTCACGGCTATGAGTGTGTAGCAACCAACGCTGACGGGGTTATCTCAAAACAGGCTCAAGATATTGAAAACCTTATCACTCAAGGCTGCGATGCTTTAATCTTGATTAACGCTGATAAGGATAGTACGACAACTCTTGTTCAGCAGGCAAAGGATGCAGGTATCATCGTTGTTACCTATGCAGGCGGCTTCATCAAGGGAAATGACATGCACTTTGAGCTGAACAACTTCAAAATCGGTGCCGAGATGTTTATGATCTTGGCTGCTGAAATGGGATTTGAGGGCAATATCATCCAGTGCTATGACCCAACCAGTGGCGCCTGTCGTATGCGTCGTAATGCCCAGGATGCAATCCTGAAGGAATATAATGCAATTGTTACCGTCAATGAGTTTGCTACTATTTATCCGGGCACGGTTGCAGACACTGCCACCAAGACAGAAGCCGCTCTGATGGCTAACCCTGAAGTAGATGCACTCTGGGGAGTTGAAGACCTTGTTGCGCTGGGGGCTCTGCAGGCTTGTGAGGCATTGGGACGTGATGATGTCATCATGGTTGGTATCGACGGCGAACAGGACATTCTGAAGCATATCTACGAAGGTGCAAAGCAGGTCAAGGCAACCGCGATTGGCGATAACGCAAGCGGTATGGCCCAATGTGTGGAAAGCATCGAGAAATTTGCAAGCGGTGAGGAAGTTTCCCTTTATCAGGAAATTCCTTACACCGTAGTTACTCCGGCTAATGTTGCTGATTACTACACTCCGTAATAATATTGCTGAATCCTGAATTCTTTATTTGGATGCAATTTAATTTATCTCGTCGGAGGGGGAGCGTTATCTTACCTCCGACGATATTTAAAGAGAGGAAACCGAATGGCGACGGACAACGTAATTGAAATCTATAATGTTGATAAACGGTATGGAGTAATTTATGCTCTGAAGGATGTGTCATTTACCGTTAAACGGGGTCATGTTCATTCGCTGATGGGTGAAAATGGTGCCGGTAAGTCAACGTTGGTCAAGGTTTTGACCTCTGTCATTGCGAAAGACAATGGCCGGATATTAAAAGATGGACAAGAGTTAAAGATCAGAAACTATGAGCAGGCCGTTCAGGCTGGTATTGCACTGGTTCCACAGGAACTATCCTTTGTGGATTATTTTACGGTCGCAGAGAATATCTATCTTGGCAGGCAGCCATTAAAAAAAGGTACAAACCTGGTGGATTGGAAAAAACTGTACAGTGATACAGATGAATTACTAAAACGTTTGCATATATCTTTAAATCCGAAAGCATTAGCCAAAAACCTGAGTGTTTCGGATCAGCAGATGATGGTCATTGCCAGGATACTGAAGGATGATGCGGATATCATCATTTTTGATGAGCCAACAGCCCGGCTTGGTCACGAAGAGATTGCATTTCTATTGAAGTATATCAAATATCTGAAAACATGTGGTAAAAGCATTATCTTTATTTCACACCATTTGGATGAAGTCATGGACATTTCTGATGAGGTAACTGTACTCCGTGACGGTCATGTGGTTGCCAGTGACATTCCCATTAACGAGATTGATGAAAAGAAAATGATTCATTTGATGGTTAACCGCAACGTGGATACAAAAGAAGATTTCACCATCGGCCGTGTTTATGGGGATGAAATACTTCGCGTTGAGAATCTCACCCGGAAGGACCTGGTCAAAGATGCCAGCTTTTCGATCCGTAAAGGCGAAGTCCTGGGCTTCTTTGGACTGGTTGGCGCCGGCAGAACCGAGCTTTTAAGGAGTGTGCTTGGCATTGATTCCAAATTAAGTGGTGATATCTATTTTGAAGGAAAAAAACTGAAAATCAAGAGCATTAAGGATTCCATTGCTGCCGGACTTGCCTTGGTTCCTGAGGAAAGACGCCAGCAGGGCCTTGTGCTTGACACATCATTGCGGGACAATATTATGCTTGGATGCCGCCAAAAGATCACCCGCTTTGGATTGCTTAACAGAAAGCTCGAAGTCAGTATGTCCAAGACGGAAGTAGAAAAGTTGAATCTTGCTTATAACAATCTTGAACAGAGAGCCTCCGAACTGAGCGGGGGCAACCAGCAAAAGCTGGTTATTGCAAAAGCGCGCTGCAGGGGTGAAAACAAGATATATGTGTTTGATGAGCCGACTCGCGGTATCGATGTCGGCGCAAAATCTGAAATTTACAGCATGATTGCCGACATGGCAAAGAACGGAATTACAAGTATTGTCATTTCTTCTGAATTGCCGGAAATTCAACTGTTGTGCGATCGCGTGGTAATTATGCACGAAGGACGGATTATCAAGATTCTAGACCATGAAGAACTTCAGAGTGCCGAAACAGTAATGAAGTATGCAATTGGAGGATAAGATGAAAACGAAGAACACCAATATTGGCAAGGTAAAGGTAGCGACCTTTGCCAAAAAATACGGTACGCTAGTTGCATTGTTTGTAATCTGTGTATTCTTTACACTTAAATGTCCAGGCGTTTTTTTAACAAAGAGTAATATCATAACTGTATTGCGGCAGATTTCAATTCTTGCAGTTATGGGCGCCGGCATGACGGTCATTATGATCGGCGGCGGTATTGACCTTTCCTGTGGCTACAATGTTAGTTTCTGCGGCATTATTGCTGCTACGCTTTACCAGAACTATGGTCTTCCCATCTGGCTTGCTGCTATTGGCGCACTTGCTTTCGGGGCGTTGATTGGCCTGTTTAACGGTCTCCTGGTTTCCTATGTAAGAATCCCTGCATTCATTTGCACGATGAGTGCCGGCTTCCTGATTCAAGGCTTGAACCAGGCCTATACAAAGGGATATCCCATTAGCGGTTTGAACAATGCATTTGATATTTTTGCGCTGGGAACTACACTTGGCATACCGAATGCCATTTATATCATGGCTGCTTTCATGGTGCTGATTTATGTTCTGCTGAACCATACCAAATTCGGCCGTAACTGCTATGCGATGGGAGGCAATGCCGAAGCAACCATGATGTCTGGTGTTAATATTAATATGACTCAATTGCTGGCTTATGTTCTGAGTGGTTTGGGAATGGCTGTGGCAGCCCTGATTTTGCTGTCCCGCCTTGGTGCAGCGCACCCGACTGCCGGTGATGGCTACAACATGACCTGTGTCGCAGTTGTATTTCTTGGCAGTACCATGTTCCGCGAAGGTGAACACAACCTGCTTGGAAGCCTTTTTGGAGCATTAATTATGGGGATTATGGTCAATGGTATGACATTGATGAATTTACCGTATTATTACCAGAACATTGCGCAGGGCGCTGTTATTTTGCTTGCTGTAGCTGTATCTTCTATTATGAGAGCAAAAAAGAAGTAATTGCGTATGTAGTGATGTGTACATGGAAAGAACTATTCGATATTGTGGAAAGAGGTTGTAAGAATGCATATGTGTGTTTATAAATTAGGTGAATTGAGAATCGTTGATTTGACAAAAACATTGGATCCAAAGACAGAAAGCAGACGATGTCATATGTACCGTTTCAATACCGGAGGCCCTATTCCAGATTATCATACAATAATGGATATAACCAGCCATTTGGGAACGCATTGTGAATGTCCGTATCATCATCATGATGATTGGCCGTCTGTTGCAGAGCTTCCGTTAACATCCTTTATCGGCCGTGCCATTTATCTGGATTTTAAGGAAACTGTGGCACCATATACTTATATTACGGCAGCAGATTTGGACCGTGTGGCAGCAGAGCGGGTCCGGGAAGGCGATATTGTGATTATTGATTCCGCCTATAAGATAGAACCATTTACGGAAAAGACCAACACTGAGGAAGATCAGCGACTGCTCATTGGAGCAGAGAGCGCAGAATGGTTTCGTGATCATAAGGTCAAATGTATTGGTTTTGGAGATGGTGTCTCGATTGAGAACTGTAACGAGGATGTGAAGCCATTCCATGATATTCTGATGGCAGAAAATATAGTCTTTCTAGAAGTCTTGAAAAATCTTGAAATGCTTGAAAAGGATGTGTTTTTCATGAGCTATTCACCGCTGCCCGTCATTGGGCTGGATTCCTGTCCGGTGCGTGCATATGTGATTGAAGGACTTGCCGAATTTTCATAACACTTAATATGAATATTTGAAGGGAAGATGATGATGAAAATTGTGGTTATAGGAGCTGGTGCAATGGGATCAATCTATGGAGGGCGCCTTTCGTTGCACAATGAAGTATTTATTATTGATCTGAACCAGCAGGTTGTAAATGCAATCAATGACAATGGACTGAAGATCGAAGAAGGAGAAGTGACAAACTGCTATACTCCAACGGCGGTATTAAGTTCAGATGAAATTGGTGAAGCTGACCTTGTTATTCTGTTTGTTAAGTCCGTTTTTTCCAGAGATGCTTTGGAGAACAACCGAGGTGTAATTGGTCCTCAAACCAGACTTATGACACTGCAAAATGGTGCAGGCCATGAAGATTTACTCCAGGAGTTTGTTTCAAGGGAGCATATCATCATCGGGACAACAGAAGACAATGGTTCTGTGCTTTTGCCCGGCCGAGTGAGGCGCGGAGGAGCAGGGAATACCAACTTAGGGGTTTTGCCCGGAGTGGATATAACTTATCTGGAAACAATAAAAGACACCTTTGACAGATGTGGATTTACAGTGCACATTCATGAAGATATCCATCGGTTGATATGGGACAAACTGTTTATTAATGCATCCCTGAGCGTGCTGACCGGTATATTACAGGTTGATATGGGATATATTGCATCTGATATGTATACTTGGGAGCTGACTGAGTTGTTAATATCGGAAGCTGTTCAGGTTGCAAATAGTCTAGGGCTTTCCTTTGAAATGGATCAAGTATTGAAAAAGGTTTGCAGCACTTCTGTCAGTAATCCAAGGGGGTGCACTTCAATACGGGCTGATTTAAGGGATGGCAGGAAAACAGAGGTGGACTCTATCAGCGGAGCAATAGTAAAAGCAGCAAAATATTGTGGGGTAAAGACTCCTACTCATGAGTATATGGTAAAGATGGTTCATGCTATGGAGGGGCGTCTGCAAAATCTCTATTGACCTTTTAACAACGCCCTCCCGCAAATTAAAATCAGCCCTCTCTGATATTGATATGATTACCTATATCTCTCCATTAGTGGTTCATATTTATCAGAAAGGGCAAGAGCAATGGTGCAGTAATATCTTTGAGAAAGAAAGAAAAATACAGATTTAAGACAATAGCTTGAGTGTTATTCGAGCTATTGTTTCATCTTGACTAATTCAATCGCCTCTTTCCCGGTCATATGCTCTATTGACAATTCAAACATACACAGTGGCTTCCATTCTCTGTCAATGGCCTGCTGCCGACCGTTGGCATTGTCATCAGGAGCATACTTAATTGCCAATTTCTCGATCGCATTTCTTTTTTCGTTCTCATTTTCCAAAACCCGAACTTTACCGAATGCTATCACACTTCTAAAATAAGTCGTGTATTCCTCAGGTACAATATAATCCCGGTCAATAATACAAAAAGAAGCTTTTTCACATTTTTTCAGCGCATCCATTTTATGACCGCTTTGGGCTCCATGAAAGTAAATCTTGGAATCATAATACACATAACTAAGCGGAACTGCATATGGGTAATCATCATCTCCCAACAGTGCCAATACTCCTGATGTTCCTCTGCCCAAAATCTCAATACTCTCTTCCAGTGACAACAATTGTTTCTTTCTTCGCATTTCTCTAAACATAAATACCTCCTTTTATTTTTTTGTTATGAGTGATATAAAACACTATGCCAATTACTGCAACCAGCAGCTCTGCTGCCGGGAAAGAACACCACAAACCAACTAAATTCACGATGGCTGAAAGCAGGAACGCCATCGGAATAATGACTGCAAAACCGCGCAGGATAGAAATAATATGGGCTGGTCTCAAATGCTCGGTCGATATAAAGTACACCGATAAAATAATGTTAAAACCTGCAAACGGGCAGGCAATAAAATACAACTTCAATCCTGTTGTTGCAATGCTTTGCAGCAAAACATTCTGCTCGCTGTTAAAAATACTTGTAATCTGCGAAGCACCAATGTACACCCCTGCATAAATAATTCCTGAAAGAATCAGCATGGTTGTCAATGCATATTTCATAACTGTTTGAATATTGGAGTTTTTTCCAGTACCATAGTTTCTGCTGACAAGAGGCTGAATTCCTTGAGCAATCCCTGTGTAAATCGCCATAATTACCAATGACAGATTGGCAACAACTCCATATGCTGCCACCCCTACATTCCCCTGCAATCGTAGGATGATAGAATTAAACACTATCATAACAATCCCAGAAGACACTTCTGTTATCAGAGAAGGGACACCGATTAAAAGGATACTGACTACCAGACGGCCATCTAGCTTGCATCTTTTAAAATGAAAACCGTTTCTCTTCCATATAAAATAAGGTGACAGGATAAGCATACTGATAATCGGTGCCAGTCCCGTTGCAAATACTGCACCGAAAATCCCCATATTGCACGGGAAAATAAATACCCAGTCCAAAACTATATTGGAAAGGCTTCCGCCGATCATCGCCATCATCGAAAGCTGGGGCGCACCGTCATTACGGACAAAACAAAGCAATACGTTGTTAAGCAAAAAGGCTGGAGCAAATAAAAGAATAACCTGCAAATAGGTTTTGGACATGTTAAACACACTTACATCTGCACCAAAAAAGAATATAATTGTGCCGGAAAAAAGAACTCCCAGCATAATAAAAAATGCAGCAAACCCTGCAGCGATTATAACGGCATTTGAAAAGGTCTGGTTCGCCGCCACACTGTCATTCTGACTTTTCCGAATGGAATACCTGGTTGCTCCCCCCATGCCAATCATCAAGCCACTTCCGTGAATGAAGCTGTAGACCGGGATTGCTAAATTGAGCGCAGTCAGACCATTCGTGCCGAGCCCCTTGGATACAAAAAAGGTATCAGCAAGTATGTAGCAGGACAGTCCAATCATTCCCATGACATTTAAAGATGAATACTTGACAAAATCTTTAAAACAAGTTGATTTCGACATATAGATAACTCCTCGTATTTCAATATTGGATATTCTGCCAAGATAAATGAGCTGGTTTTATACAAAAAATATATAGCGCTGGTTTCGTATCTTCATTGGCCTAATGATACGAAATCAACGCTATAAACTTACCCGGCGGTAAGCAGAACTCCATTATATAGTTGAATTAATATAGCACAGCGATTTGCTTCTGTCAAGCGAAAATGATATTTTTGCTATGGCCGCATCATGGGTTTTTTGGTCGGATTGGCCGTTCAATATGGACCAATCTTCCGCTTTAACTGTCTTTTTGCAGTGCTAATGTTCCCGTCCTGGCCAGTTCAACAATGCCAAAGATACGCAGTTGTTCAATCAGTTCATCCACTCGTTCCGGGTCGCTATAATATTCTATGATGATTGTCTGTGCTGACAGTTGGGCAACATTTGCTCCTGCTAACCTGCAGATATTGATAATATCAGCCCGATTGGTTTTGTTATGACTGATTTTTACCAGCAATACTTCCCGTTTGATACAATTTATCTCATCCAGTCTGCGTACTTTAATGATATCCAGCTTTTTGTTTAACTGCTTCTCAATTTGTTCCAGTGTTCTTTCATCTCCCGTTGACACAATTGTCATACTTGAAGTTAACGCATCCTCAGTCTCTCCTACCGCAAGACTGTCAATATTAAATCCCCGTCTTGCAAAAAGTCCTGCTGTTTTTGATAAAACACCGGAACGATTCTCTACTAAAACTGAAAAAATCCCTTTCATATCAGCCCTATCCTTTCACCCGGTCGTATTCATGTACTCTGCATTCCAACAGTGCGGAACCCTTCTCTTGTAAAAAAGCATCCATAACCGGTTCTAATTGCTCATGATCCTGTACCGTGTAGAATGGTATTCCATATGCCTGCGCAATTCCGGAAAAATCCGGACTGCCATCTAATGCTACTGCCATATAGCGGTCATCATATATATTGTGCTGATACTCTCGTACCAGACCTAAATAGTTGTTTTTCATCACAACAATTTTTACTGCTACATTATGCTGCCTCATAGTTGCCAATTCCATCAAACACATTTGAAATGATCCATCTCCACATACTGCCACTACCTGCCTGTCCGGGCATGCCAGCTTTGCACCGATCGCAGCCGGCACCGAATACCCCATGGTTCCTAATCCGCCGGTGGTAAGAAAGCGTCCACGTTTCATAATATAATTATCGGCCGACCACATTTGATTTTGCCCCACATCCGCTACGTATACAGCAGTATCATCCATTTTTTCACTAAGTACCTGTATAAACTCACATGGATTTACATATTCATCATGAAAGGTTCGTGGATCCAGGCAATTCTTCTTTATCGTCTGCAATTGTTCAATCCACCCATTTCTTGTTACCTTCTGAGACTGCTTCAGCATTTCCGTTATGATCACCTTTACATCTCCCACTAATGGAATCGTTGCCCCCATGTTCTTTCCGATCTCGGCCGGGTCAATATCGATATGAATTACCAGCGTATCTTTTTCTACATTACCTGGGGTGGTTATTGCCCGGTCTGCAATTCTGGCTCCGACAATGATCAGCAGATCGCTCTCTTCCACCGCTTTATTTGCATAAGGTTTACCATTGGAGCCCACCATCCCAAAATAAAGCGGATGTTTTTTTCGCAGCACGCCGATTCCCATCATTGTGGAAACAACAGGAATATCGGTTTTTTCGCTAAAAGCTCTTATCTCATCCTGAGCTTCTCCTAAAATCACTCCGCCACCCACGCATATTAGTGGCTTTTCCGCTTTATCTATGGCATTTAACACTTTTTTTATCTGCGCACCATTGCCATTTCTGGTGGGTTTATAGCCACGGATTGTTACTTCTCCTGGCATATAGTTCTTAAATTCTGCATTTTGAATATCAATTGGAATATCAATAAGTACAGGCCCCTTTCTTCCTGTAGACGCAATATAAAAGGCCTCTTTCATAATTCTCGGAATCTCAGCCGCCTCTTTCACCAGATAGCTATATTTTACAAACGCTTCTGCCGCCCCGGTGATATCTACCTCCTGAAACACATCATGCCCCAGTAAATCACTGGATACCTGTCCAGTTATAGCAATCAATGGTATGCTGTCAGCATAGGCCGTGGCCAATGCTGTGATCAGATTGGTTGCACCAGGCCCGGATGTTGTCACGCAGACTCCCGGTTTGCCTGACATCCTTGCATACCCGCTTGCTGCATGCCCGGCATTCTGTTCGGTTCTTACCAATATATGCCTGATATCCGATTGATAAAGGCAGTCATAAAACGGTGCAATCGCTACTCCCGGATATCCGAAAATGACTTCAACCTTCTCTTGCTCTAAGCATTCCACTAATGCCTTTGCTCCTGTCATCATAACCATTCCCAGCCTTTCTTTGTTAACTAATTAACCTTAATCCTTTTACCATTACAACCTGAACTTATCTATTACATTTATAAAGAAGATCCTCCCATCTCCGGTCAACATCCTCCTGGATTCTCACCAGAAGATCTTCATTTCCCTTCTTAAATAAATGCTTGAATCTTCCTTGCGGCTTCAAAAAATCTTCAATCGGAAGTTTATTCTTAGGCTGATAGTTCAGAATCCATTTCCCGTCGATCACTTCAAACATCGGCCAATAGCAGGTATCCACAGCCAGCTTACAGATCTCCATAATCTCCGGTGTGCTATATCTCCATCCGCGGGGACAGGGTGCCATAACATTCAGAAATGCGGCTCCCGGAGTATAGATAGCCTTTTCCGATTTCGTGTGTAAATCTTTCATATTTCCAATAAAGGTGGTCTGTGCTACGTATGGTACATTGTGATCTGCAATGATTGATGACAGATCCTTTCTGTTTTGACTTTTACCCGCTGACTCACTTCCTGCCGGAGTCGTTGTGGTGTCTGCATACAATGGCGTTGCCGAGGACCGCTGAATTCCTGTATTCATATAGGCCCCATTGTCATAACACACATATACCATGTCATGATTTCTCTCCATTGTCCCTGATAGAGATTGGAATCCGATATCATAAGTGCCACCATCTCCGCCAAATGCAATGAATTTATAATTCTCTTTTACTTTTCCCTTTTTATGAAGTACCTTGTATGCCGATTCCACACCACTCGCTGTTGCTGCTGCATTTTCAAAGGCGTTATGGATAAAAGAATCCTTCCATGCCGTATACGGATACATAAAAGAAGATACCTCAAGACATCCGGTTGCACATGAGATTACGGCGTGATCCTCCGGATGGAGACCGGCCAGTACATTTCTTACGGCAATTGTGCCTCCACATCCCGCACACATTCTGTGTCCTGGTGCAAGACGCTCTTCTTTACTCATTATTTCTTTAAAATTGTAAGCCATGGTTCCCCTCCTATTCTCTTACAGATAAATAGCGATATTTCTCACCTGTTTTATTTGTTTTCAAAACCTCCTGCAAGTCCTCAAACACATTGGTAATGCTTTCTGTCGTGACATCCCGGCCACCTAATCCATATACATAGTTAATGAGCGGTATCTGCATATTTTCATTATATAAGGCATTTTTTACTTCCGCCCCTACCGGTCCGCACTGCGTGTTATAGCTTTCCGTACGATCCATACAGGCAATTACTTTCACATGCCTGAGTGCCGCCGCAATTTCTTCTGCCGGAAATGGGCGGAACATTCTGATTTTCAACAGACCTGCCTTCACACCCTGGGCACGGAGCTTATCCACTGCATCTTTGGCTGTACCAGCAGCTGAACCGATGAGCACGATCGCATAGTCTGCATCATCCAAACGGTACTCTTCAAAAAATCCATAGTCACGACCGGAAATTCCGACAAATTCCTTTGCCACCTCTTTGATTACCGCTTTTGCATTCTTAAGACCTTCTAATTGTGCTCTCTTCGCTTCCATATAATAGGAGGTTACTGCGTAAGGTCCTACTGACAGAGGCTGCCCGGCGTTCAGCAGATATTCTTCCGGAGTATACTCACCCACAAAGGCCTTCACCGCTTCATCTTCTAATAATTCAATATTTTCTACCGCATGGCTGGTAATAAAACCATCCTGGCAGATCATAATTGGCAGACGAACATCTTTATGCTCGGCGATTCGGTATGCCTGCACAAAATTATCATACGCCTCCTGATTGTTTTCGGAAAACATCTGAATCCAACCGGAATCTCTGGCTCCCATCGCATCGGAATGGTCACAATTTATGTTAATCGGACCGGACAATGCTCTGTCGACGACAGCCATTGCAATCGGCAGTCTGTCGGAAGCTGCTACATACAGCAGTTCCCACATATAAGCCAGGCCACAGGAAGAGGTCGCAGTTAACGTTCTTGCTCCTGCCGCTTCAGAACCAATCGCTGCACTCATTGCACTATGTTCACTTTCAACCGGAACAAAAACGGTATCCACTTTTCCATTGGCTACATAACCGGAAAAATACTGCGGTATTTCGGTTGATGGGGTAATCGGAAATGCCGGCATAACATCCGGATTAATCTGACGCATTGCGATTGCGACCGCTTCATTTCCTGATACTCTTTCTCTGATTGACATTTATACTCCCTCCCCTACCATCGTAATTGCATCAAACGGACAAACGTGAGCACAAATACCACAGCCCTTGCAATGATCAAAATCAAAATCTCCACGTATTTTATCATTTACCGGGATGGAGCTATCAGGGCAGACCGGCACACATAACAGACATTGTTTGCACTTTTCTTCATGAAATTTCGGAGCATCCACACGCCATTCTCCGGTATGAAATACTTCCGATGTCTTGCTTCCTTGCACAGAACATCCAACAGTCAGATCTTTCCAGCTCACCTGTTCTGTCAGCTTTGTAATATCGGTTTGCATTATTTTACCTCCTTAAGTGCTAATCGCAAGGCTTTCATATTGCCTTCGATCATTTCCGGCTTTGAAGCAAATTTATGAGAGAAGGATAGCTTCATATCATTCAAAAACCGATCTTCTTCCATAATTTCACTTACTTTTACAACTGCCGCCAGCATCGGTGAATTAGGAAAATACTTCCCCAATGCCTCTATGGATACTTTTCTGGCATCAATTGTATAAACCGCACCCTGATATCCGTTCAATCGGGGAATCAGATCATTCTTATCTTTGGCTGTATTAATAATAATTGCCCCATCTGCTTTCAATCCTCTTGTGACATCAACAGAGTCCAGCAAGGTTTCATCAACCACCACCACATAATCCGGATCATAGATATTCGAATGAACCCTTATCTCTGAAGTACTAAGACGATTGTAGGCTGTAATCGGTGCTCCCATTCGTTCGGGACCATATTCCGGAAAGCCTTGTACATACATACCGGTGCCAAATGCAACATCAGCAAGAAGCAGTGCCGCTGTTTTGGCCCCTTGCCCTCCGCGTCCATGCCACCTGATTTCAATTAAATTCTTCATGTAATATCACTCCTTTTTGCTCATTTATCAATTGACCTTACTTCGACGAGATTGGTATGTTGTGGGTTCCCCTTGGCGAGCGGTGTCGGCCGGGTAGAAGTGAGTACATTTATGGAACCTCGCGAGTCAATACCCGATTTATCCGGAGTATACCACGCTCCTTGTGGAATTGCGGCAACTCCTTTAATAACACGGTTTGTAACCTTTGCCGGTATATGAATTCTTCCTCTGTCGTTAAACACTTCCACAATGTTGCCGTCAGATATGCTGCGTACAGCAGCATCGTCCGGATGTATCCATATCATTTGTGGTTCCACTTCCTCCAGCCATGGATTGTTATCGTGAATGGAATGGCATCGGCGTTTGGTATGCCAGCCTATTAATTGTAACGGATATTTTTTGATTAACGGGTCGCCCGGCCCTTCCGGGCATGCTACATAGCAGGGTATCGCAGGGATTTCATAAGGCCCATTCATCTCATGCAGGCGTTTTGAAAAGATCTCAATTTTACCGGATGGCGTGGCAAATTTGTTGTTTTCAGGATCCCGTATTTGCGCTTCATAAGCGATATAGGGCGGCGAGTTCTCATAGGTATACCCGCCTTTTTGTTTAAATATTGAATATTCAGGTAATTCAGGTATGCTTTTTCGCAAATTACTATATAAATGTTCCAGCCATTCCGTATGCCTCTTACGCCCTTCAGACCATTTATCCCATAGGCCAAGGCGCTTTGCAACATCCGACAACCAGTCATATTCCGTTCTACAGCCAAACAGGGGCTGGGTAACCTTGTTGTTGCATAGTATGTAATGGCCAAACTGCCATGGAGCGGCAATATTGTCTTCCTCAAGAAAGGATGGTGCGGGCAAAAGCAGATCAGCGAACCTTGCACTCGGTGTCATAAACACATCGGAACATATGATAAACTCACATTTGCTTGTATCATTAAGTATTCGTATAGAATTATTAATATCAGAGTGTTGGTTTACCAAGGCGTTACCGGCAAGATTGAACATCATTTTGATATTGGAATCCAGCCTTTCTATTCCTTCCAAGCCATCTTCCGATTTGGTCATATGAGCAGCATCTTCCATAGCTTTTGTCCAAAGAAAACAAGGGATAGAACCTGAAAACGGGTTTGGCAAAGCCGGGAGAGCGGGTAACGGGTGCTCCTGAACTGCTCCCGCACCTGCCGCGCCGCCGCCTGGTATACCTACATTACCAGTGAGGCAGGCCAGCATTGCCATGCTGCGTACGGTCTGTTCGCCGTTCCCGATTCGTTGATTACCAAGGCCGGGCAGTAAGCATGCAGGTTTTGCGGTAGCATATTCTCTGGCGGTTCTTTTGATGGTTTGAGCTGGGATTCCGGTGATTTCCTCCGCCCATTCCGGTGTTTTTGGAATCCCGTCTTGTATACCGAAAAGGTAGCTTTTATAGCTTTGACATGGTTCTATTCCGTCCGGCATATGTTCTTCATCAAAACCAAGACAATAGGCATCCATGAATTTTTGGTCCTGCAACCCCTCCGACCATATGACGTAAGCCATACCATCCGCCAGCGCACTGTCTGTTGAAGGTTTAATCCCAATCCATTCATCAGCAAAAGTAATCGCGGTATCGCTTTGACGCGGATCTATTACGATAATCCGAACACCTTTTTCCTTTGCTTTCGTAATGTAATAATTGCGTTGTGAGCCAAAAACAGTTTCAGCTGGGTTATTACCCCATAAAATGAGCAGTTTTGTATTGCGTACATCCTCGATGCTGTTCCCGCTGTAAATATCCCCGTAAATATACGGAGTAACATATCTGGTACACGCAAAGCTGTAGGAATTATAGTATCCAAGGTATCCTCCATCAATGCTCAAAAGGCGTTTTGCCAGTTCATCGGGCCGAATCACCGCGCTGACGCCGATACCGTAATTGACATACCGGGAGCCATAACCGTAGGCTTCTTTTATGCGTATCCATTCACTGGCGATAATATCCGCCGTTTCTTCCCATGATATCCGCTTGAAACGGCCTTCGCCTCTTTTACCGATCCGTTTCATGGGATAACGCAGGCGCTGACCGCTCAGGTATGTCTTGCGATAACTCCTCCCGCGAACACATGCGCGCACCTGTGGCAAGCCGATGTCACAGCCCGTATCCAGATGCAAAACGCATCCTTCTTGAACAGTCGCGCGAATCGCGCATTTACCTCCGCAGTTATTTCTTCCGGCAGTATTAATGATTTTTGCGTTGGAATCAGCAATCGCGGGATTTCTGCCCGACAGGCTGTTGTCATGACATACCAAGTCCTTGAGTATTACAGAAAGACCTTGCTCCTTGATTGGCAACAAATCGATCCCCGTGCCAAAGCAATCAAGCATGAAATCAGCAACTGCCTGGTACAAAGGGGATTTTGCATATTTTTTGATACCTTGAGCAACAACTTTGACCGTATCCAGTAAATAAAGCTCAATAAAACTGTTCATAGCGTGTTGATACTTCTCCTCCTGCTCTCCGTGCTCATGTGCATAAAAAGCACAGGCGGAAAGGTAGCACAGGAAACGAAGCTGCTGTCCTATATAATCCGGAGGATTGCCATCCATATCTATAGGTGAATATCCCCATACATGATAGTATTGAATGACCTTCAGGGTTATTGCGTCAAGAAGAGTACCGTCATCGCTCACACATACAGAAGCCCATAACGGTATATAAATATCGGCGTTTGTACCTTTAAACAAATCGTCGTATTCCTGCTCTATAAGCTCGCTGCTACTGTCATTAAGAACGCTTTGCCAATATTCAGAAAAATCCGCAAAAAAATAAGTCATCCAGCTGTATGCCACCCAATGCTCAATAATGTAATCCATGTGAGAATCCTCCTTCCTGTTCCATTATGTTAAGAAACGATTCTTTACCCATATTACTCAGTACCGCGTCCCTAACTGTTTGCAGAGAATGCAAATCGCCAAGCAAAGATGCGCCTACCAGCTTTCCATCCAGGAAGCAATAGGTAGCGAGAGTTCCTCCTTCATACAGACAGGGGTTTATCATATAGCAGCTGCCCTGCTTTTGGATGTTGCCGGAGCATAGTTCATAATCAACGTTTTTACCTTTCCCCATATCTCCGATCGAGAAAAGCGAGATTCCGGCAACATGAACCAAAATAGGGCTTGACTCCATATGGTATGAAAGCTTATCTCCCGCCGCGTTCGCTCCCGCGAGATAACCTTGCGTGATGCTCTGTGTCCATGTACCCGTGTTAATACCGGAAACTTCAGCGCAATCGCCACACGCATATACATCTTCGATATTTGTTTCCATAAATTCATTGACTTTTACGGAACGTCCGGTTTGGATTCCGGCATTTTGGGCCAAAAGTACATTGGATTTAATCCCTGTTGACAGAATTACAAAATCCGCCGGAAAAATAGTTCCGTCTTTTAACGCGACGCTTTCAGCCTTTTCTCCGCCTAAGATACTGTCTATTTGCACGCCTGTTGCGATATGGACACCCGCTCCCTGCAACCAGACCGCCAATGCTCTGGCAGTCGTTTCGTCAAGCAGGCGCTCCATGAGCGTATTGGCCAGTTCGATAACCGTTATCTGTAATCCTGATTTTTTTAGTTCCCAGGCTATTTCCAAACCAATTACACCGCCACCGATAACGACGGCATTCTTTGCCTTTAGCATCGAACGGCGGATTTCTTCAATATCCGTATCACGGCGCACCGTGAATACCCCTGTTTTATCCGCGCCTGGAATCGGCGGGACAAAGCTCTCGGCCCCAAGAGCGTAAACGCATTTATCATAGCTTACCGTCTCCCCATTTACCAGGCTGACCGTCTTTTTATCTGGATTTAAAGACGCTATGCCACAGCCCAATTTCATGGTAATGTTCTGTGTTAAATACCAGGCTTGGTCATGCATCAAGTGATCTTCAATATTGAATCCGCGCAGTGCGACCTTCGAGAGCATGGGCCGGCTATAAGGGAATCGCTTTTCATTCCCTATTACAAGGATTTGCACAGTGCGGTTCCTTTCGCGAATTGCTGCGACCGCGGTTACCGCCGCCGCACCG
>Ga0153941_1000404_pt1 | contig 19235 bp, 14 predicted proteins | sample TSNJ025MetaG_FD_104733 | JGI IMG/M metagenome (GOLD analysis project Ga0153941, IMG submission 104733) | Attine ant fungus gardens microbial communities from New Jersey, USA - TSNJ025 MetaG | ecosystem: Host-associated > Fungi > Mycelium > Unclassified | place: USA: New Jersey, Brendan T. Byrne...
TAACACGCTTCGCGATGCACACAAATTGCGAAAAACGTGCAATTTGGCGCTTGCGACCCTCGGGATTTTGTGCAAAAGCAGCACAAAACACCTCGCGGGATACTACCCTCTGAACTGTAACCAAATCCCACCTCTAAAACTGCCTGGCAGGATTGGATAAACATATTTGCTTCTTGATCGCAGAACACGATCAGCCTTTAATCGCACCTACCGTAAGACCGCTGGTAAAATATTTCTGTACATAAGGATACAACAAAACGATAGGACCGATTGCCACTACTGTTGTTGCCATCCTGAGAGAATTAGCCGGCACATCCCCAACTGCAACACCTGTCGTCCGCGCCATCTCCTTCATGGCTTCCAGATTCCTCAGCATACGCATCAACAAGTACTGCAATGGGAAGAGACTCGAATCCTCTATGTACAACATGGCATTAAACCATTGATTCCAATACATCAGCGCGTAAAATAAGCTAATGGTTGCAATACCGGGAACAGATACCGGCAATATGACTTTCCACAGAATCTGAATATCATTGGCACCGTCTATATATGCCGATTCCGACAGCTCCGCCGGAATCCCCGAAAAGAAATTACGCATCAGGAACATATTCCAGGCTCCAAAAGCCACCGGGATAATCAGAACAAGGATATTATTCTTCATATTCAATGTTTTGCTGATCAGCAAATACGTTGGTACAAGACCGCCGCCGAACAGCATGGTAAAATATACAAAAAATGTAATTACATTCCGAAATTTTAATTTTTTAAGGGATAAAGGATAAGCCATGGTAATCGTTAAGAACATACTGAACAAGGTACCTGCGGCTGTGGAAAAAATAGTGACACCGTATGCTTTATATATCTGACTGTCCCCAAGTACCATCTTGTAGGCCTTCAATGTAAAGTCTTTCGGAATAATCGGAAACCCATAAGTTGCAAAATTAGCTTCCGTCTCAAAGCTGCTGCCAAGTATAATCGCAAAAGGAAACAGGCAATAGATACAGAATAATGTGGCAATTGTGTATACTGTAATATCAAAAACGATTTCACCTTTCGATTTCTTCACCTTACTGCTGGTAACCATCCCTTTTTGTTTCATTTCCTCCACACTCCTCTCTTAGAAAATCGCTGCATCCGGTTCCAGTTTTTTTGTGACCATATTCGCCGTAAATACCAGAATCAATCCAACTACCGACTGGAATAAGGTGGTGGCTGTACTCATGCCGAGGTTGTTCATTTGCCGCAATGCCCTATACACAAAAGTGTCAATCACATCCGTGGTGGGATAAAGCTGTGCATTATCGCCTACTATTGCATAAATCATTCCAAAATCACCTGAGAAAATCTTCCCTATTCCCATGATGGTCAGCATCACTGCCGTAACTTTCAGCAGCGGAAGGGTGATTTTCGTGATTTGCTGCAGTCTTGTAGCTCCATCCACACGAGCAGCTTCATACATCTCAAGGTCTAATCCTGTAATGGCTGCCACATATACAATGGTTCCGTATCCGGCACCCTGCCAGATTCTGAGAAGTACCAGGATCAAGGGCCACCAGGATGCTGTGGAATAAAACATGGGGTCATTTCCCGTGTTATCTGTAATCCATTTGGTCACTATCCCGCTGCTGCCAATGATACCGCTCAGGAACATAGCCACCACCGTCCAGGAGACAAAATGAGGAAATATGGCAATGGTCTGCACTATTTTGTTATAAAGCTTCTTTTTTATCTCCACAAACACCAATGCCAATAATATAGACAATACCGTCGTGCTGATCAGGAATAAGATATTCAGGAAGATGGTGTTAAAGAAAATCTTACCTACTCCCTTATAACGAAAGAGGAACTCAAAATTATCAAGACCCACCCAGGGACTGCCCCAGATACCTTCCTTATAGCTAAACCGTTTAAAGGCAATCAATATACCATACAAAGGGACATAACAAAAAATAATGACCCAGACAATTCCGGGAAGAGTCATGAGGTATAATAGCTTGTTTTTCCATAATTCCCGAAAACCGTCTTTGACAGACATCCTTTTCTTCTGCCGCTTTTCCTGTGGTTTAACTGCTTCAGCATTCTTCTTCACGGTAGAACCTCCTGTTTTTCTCTGATAATTACTGTTCGGGATGATACCTTCTGAATTGTAAACTCTGATAACTTAACTATAAGATTCCTGCCGTATTAAAAATATAATAAAAAAAGCAGAAATAGGGTAATTTTGCAAGACCGCTCCAGTAGGGCTGAAATATTATGCACTCGAACTTTGGCTTAGACTTGAAAATCATTTTAGTATATAGTAAAATGTGGTCATCATGTAATTACGAGGGAGGTGCAAATAGCATATGTCAACGAAAACGAAAGTAAAACTGCCGGTTGGTATTGAAAGTTTTGATGAAATCCGCACAGAAGGATTTTATTACATTGATAAAACCAATCTGATCAGAGATTTATTAAATGGATGGGGGAAAGTAAATCTTTTTACTCGTCCAAGACGTTTTGGCAAGTCGCTCAACATGAGTATGCTCAAGAGTTTTTTTGAGACAGGCACAGATAAAAGGATATTTGATGGTCTTTCTATATGTAAAGAAACAGTAATGTGCGAGCAATACATGGGAAAATACCCTGTAATATCGGTTTCATTTAAAGGTATACAGGGAGAGGATTTTAATACTGCACGCAATGTTGTGGTAGATATCATAAATGAAGAAGCAAGACGCTTTCAAAGCCTAAATAATAGCAAAAAGCTGAGCCGGACAGATAAAGCCGCTTTTTCTGCACTTATGAATGCAAATATGAGCGACTCTGAACTGTATACCAGTTTGAAAAGGTTTTCAGAATTCCTGCGTAAGCATTATGACCAGAAGGTTATCATTCTAATTGATGAGTATGATGTTCCTCTCGCAAAGGCGCAGCAAAAAGGCTATTATGATCAAATGGTAATGCTCATTCGAAATATATTTGAACATGCGTTAAAATCCAATAACAGCCTTTATTTTGCTGTTCTGACAGGCTGCCTGAGAGTGTCAAAGGAGAGCATATTTACCGGTCTGAATAATATGAAGATATTTTCTATTACAAATGTTAAATGTGATGAATATTTTGGTTTTACCGATTATGAAGTAAAAGAACTGCTAAAGTATTATGATTTGTCAGAACATTATGACACGACAAAAGAGTGGTATAATGGTTATCGCTTTGGAGATGCAGATGTATACTGCCCCTGGGATGTGATTAATTATGTAGATGATTTATATGCAGATAGTAAGGCAGAGCCGGATGAATACTGGATGCATACAAGCGGAAACGATATCATCCGTAAATTCCTTGAAAAGTCAAAGCTGGTCACCGTCAAACATCAGATTGAACGATTGATGGAGGGCGAGGTTATTGCAAGGAATGTTAAGGAAAAGTTGACTTATAAAGAAATGTACGATTCCATAGAAAATATATGGAGTGTATTATTTATGACAGGTTACTTGACACAGAAGGGGAAGGCAAAAGGAAGAACTATGCTGCTTGCGATACCTAACGCAGAAATCCGTAATATTTTTTCGGAGGAGATCATGGCATATTTCCTTGACAGCCAGCAAGAGGACGGCAATAATCTGAATATTTTATGTGATGCACTCAAAAGCGGGGATGCAAAAAAAGCAGAAGAACAATTCCAAGGCTATCTGAACCGCATTATAAGCATCCGTGATACTGCTGTGCAAAAGGATGATAAAGAAAATTTTTACCACGGTATGTTGCTGGGTATTCTTGGATTTAAGGAAACATGGGGCGTATCATCCAACAGGGAATCGGGTGATGGATATGCGGATGTACTTATTGAAATCGAAGAGGGTGACAGAGACAGTAAAACAGGAATCGTTATTGAGATCAAATATTCAGAGACGGAGAATATGGACAGCGCACTTAACAATGCGTTGAAACAGATAGAAGAAAAAAATTATGCCGGGCAATTGATTTCAAATGGCTGCTCTACGATTATAAAATATGGGATCGCCTGTCATAAAAAGAAGTGTAAAGTGGTTCTGGGAGCGTAATGGGATTATGTTCATTGCTTGATAATCAGGAGGATCTATAGGCTATTATTATTCCCCGAACGAAGCCGTTTTACTCATCTTTCGTCCGTCATAATGCGACACTTGGTAATCAGTATAAAATAAGGAACAAAACTCATCACCATGATTTTTGTCTGTACTCGGTCGGGGATTTGCCCATTTTTATGGTGAATTGTTTAATAAAGTATGTGTCGTACTTGAAACCGATTGCCTCCGCAATTTCCGAAAGACTGAGATTGGTATGTGAAAGCGCATCACATGCTATTTTCAACCTATGTCTAAGCAGGTATTCCATTGCAGTATTGCCAACTTGCTCCTTGAATTTCCGATTAAGTGTTGTACGGTTAATGTGAACAAGCTCGCAGAGGTCATCAAGGGAAATATCATTTGAATAATTGACATGGATATACTCAAGCAGAATATCTATCGGGGATTTTTCTCTTTTTACAGTACGCGGTGTTTTTCTATCCATGTAAATGTCATCTAACAAATAAAGCGTTTGCAAGAGATAGCGCCGTATTCTGCACGTCCAATAACCATCGCTTTGCGCGAATACCTCAGTTCCCATAATCGCAAGCCACTCCGAAATGCGGAGATACGTCTTCGCCGGGAGGTCAATCGTACCGTCGTAATATTCATCCCTACGCAAAAACAGGTTCATCATATTACGGTCGTGTTCGTCCTCTAACTCAAAAAAGTCATTGTCTCTCAAACGGTCAAAGGTAAGCGACGAGTTCATAAATTGGGGATTAAAGCTAAATGATTTTGCGGCAAGCCGGGTGGCTTCGATTAGCTTTACAGTATCATACTGAGAGATAAGCATGACACACGGAGCCGTCAGCGTAATGGCTGCCTCGTTCAAAAACAGGCTTGCCTTTCCGTTGGAAATCAAAACGATACTTACACGTTCGGAAAGCGGCAGAGATTCAAAGACCTCGTGTGCTTCAAATTCTATTTGAACCACTCTTGTTCTGTGGCGGTCGTTCTGTGGCATGATTTTTACCTCGATTGCAAAAAGTATAGTTAATTACTTTATAAACTTCATTGTAACACAGTCGGGTATCCGTTACAATAATTTAAATAGATGTAAGGGGGGATTGTCTTGAAAAAAAAGAGGTCACTTGGTGATCGTTATCTCCATCTTGTCACAAAAAAACCGTGGTTATTTTACAGTGTTCTCCTGTTAGGAGTCGCTCTATTTCTATATTTGTCGCTGACTACAACGCTAGAGACAGAGGAAGGAGTTCAAACGCTGTTTCATATTATTTTTTTGCGAGCGGGTAAGGGATTATGAAAAAATTAAATTATTTTTCAGCAATCAGGTTTCTGTCAAAGTATATCGGCCGTCATAAGAAGAACTTTATCATGTTCTACTTCGGGTGGTTTTTTGATATGCTGCTTGGAATTGTGATGCCCATATTGTTCGGAATCATGATTGATGAAATCGTCTATCATCAGAACTTAGCTTCTTTCCTGCGCATCAGTTTAGTATTTGTTATTATGTCTGTATTCTCTTGTGTTTTATATTTTTTGATTTATGCTCAGCATCAATATCTTATGAGTATGTATGTGTATGATATTCAACGGGATATTTTTAGGCATTTACAAAAAGCAAACGCGGAGTTTATGGCAGATGCCAAAACAGGAGATATTATTTCTATCGTTCAACATTATGCCCGTGAGTGTATGCACTTTGTTATCCGTAATATCATCCATATAACAAACGGATGTATAAATCTTGTTCTGTTGACGGTTTATATTTTTATTATCAGCCCGTGGATAGGGCTGCTTATGCTTGTGGCTGTCCCTGTTTCTGTAATAATAAACGCCCGGTTCGGTAAAAAAATCCGTGATTATTCAAACGAGCAAAGAGAGTATTACGGAGGATACATAAGCTATATTTACGAAGTCTTTACTGCTATTAGGGACATCCGGTTGCTCGGTGCGGTTAGTAAAGTAAGTCGAGAGGTTGTTAGCCGACATAAAAAAATGTTCACGGTCAATATTAAATCCGGCATATCAACGATAACTGTTCAAAATATCATCAATGGCACAAACCTTATAATCCAACTTTCAATATTTACATTGGCGGCTTATTTGGTGAGCGGCGACGGTATGACAATCGGATTACTAACAATTGTTATGGCTTATTTTTCTGCCTTAACAAGTCAAGTCAGGCAGATCAGTAATTCATATCTTGACGCGCAAAACCGGGTAGGATACATACAACGCATATATGATTTTATGAACGCTCCGACCGAAGATGAGTGGCAGGGCATGAATCCACTTTCGGTAGAGCATGGTGAAATTATAGCTGAGGATATATCGTTCGCTTATCAAAAAAGCAGCGATGTTCTGCAAGGGTTTAGCATTCATATTAAACCGGGAGAGCGAATCGCTTTATGCGGTAAAAGCGGCTGCGGAAAAACAACATTCGGCTATATGCTGCTCGGATTTTACGGCGCACAGAATGGCTGCATTTCAATTGACGGGCAAAACCTTTCCGATTGCAGCTTGAAATCCATCCGGCAAAACATCGGTATGATTTCACAGGATGTTTTATTGTTTGACGGCAGCATAAAAGAAAACTTGTTGCTTGGAAAACCGAAAGCATCTGATGATGAAATTGTCTCGGCTTTACAAAAAGCGGGGATATGGGAGCATATTTCGGAGTTGCCGCAAGGTATTGACACTATAATCGGCAGTCAGGGTATCGGTTTGTCGGGCGGTCAAAAGCAAAGAATCGCCATAGCGCGAATATACCTTAAAAATCCATCAATCATAATATTTGACGAGGCGACTTCGTCTCTCGACAGCGAAACGGAAACGCAAATTCATGAAGCATGGAAAGAGATGCTTGCCGGGCGCACTTCTATCATAATCGCACACCGCCAAAGCTCCGTTATGTTGTGTGACCGCGCCGCTTTGATGGAAAACGGAAAAATAATAGAGATAGGAACGCCCGGAGACTTAGTAAATGCAAGCGAGGCTTTCAGTGAACTGTTTGCGCTGCGGGAGGTGAATGCAAATGCGTGAAAAAATCAAATACAGACTCAATGTGCTGCGTTCGCTCAAACCATTTGCTTTTGGCGTCAAAAAATTTCTTTTGCTCAATTTCATAATCAGCTTATACGTTATGGCGCTTGGATTTATTCAACCGTTATTCTATAAGTTGTTCATCGACAGGGTTATATTGAGTCAGGAATTGTCTTTGATGCCGCATGTAGCCATCGGTTATCTATCGATATTTTTTATTAACCTGGGATTGTCGTACTTGAAAAATTACAGTACGAACCGATTTGTGAACAGGACTACATTCCGAGTAAAAATGAAAATTCTGTGTGGGTTTTTCTGTCGTGATTTTCCAAGTTATGACCATCAAAGCGTAGGCGATATGAAAATGCGGCTGGATGATGATACCGCTTGTATTGCTGCATATGCGGGAACCCAAACAATTGATTATGCAATCGCTTATGCAACATTAATCATTTCTGCTGCTCTGTTGTTCTTCATTGAATGGAGGCTCGCAGCTTTTTCGTGTGTGGCAATTCCGCTTACATTTTGGCTTGACCATATCATTGCTAAACGCGAAAAGGTAGTACAAAACAATCAAAGGGAAAATGACCAAAAAATGTCTAGTTGGCTTCATGCTTCTGTACAGGGTTGGAGAGAAATCAGGGCTTTGAATTTGCAAAAACATGAAGAACAACAATTTGCGAAATACATACACAAATTCGCAATTTATTTTGGAATATGGATAAATTACTGGACTGCACGAGCATTAGTCATTCCAAAGATAAAAGATGAATTTCTGATGCAGTTTTCACTTTATTTTTTCGGCGGTCTGTTAATTATTGGCGGGCGCTTTGAAATTGGTTCGTTGCTTGTATTCATGCAGTATTATGGAATTTTATCAGGAGCAGTAAAAACAGTATCCGGTACAGATGCCGAGCTAATTACGAACACACCTCAAAGCGATAGGATGATGGAGGAACTCACCCGAATAACTGATACACACAGCAAAAAACAAATACCCGGAGCAAGTAACGCTATTGAACTGCGAAATGTTGATTTCGCTTATGAAAATACAACTGAAAATGTATTGAATAATCTTAGCTTATCAATAGGCGACGGCGAACGTGTTGCTATAACAGGAAAAAGCGGTGCGGGTAAGACTACAGTATTAAGACTGATTATGGGAATGTTGCACCCAACAAGAGGCACGGTTCTATTTTCAAATGTGAATGTGGACGACTTATCTCTTGAATCCATGCACCGTAGAATCGGCTTTGTTATGCAAGAAAACACGCTCTTTAATGCCAGCATCCGTGAAAATCTGTGCTATGGAAAAAACAATGCAGACGATACCGAACTTGAATCTTCTTGCCGTAAAGCATTCATCCTCGATTTTATCAAGAGTCTGCCCGATGGTTTTGATACCGTCATAGGTGAACGCGGTATTAAGCTGTCTGGTGGGCAGAAGCAGCGTATCGTCCTCGCCAGATTATTCCTCCGTGACGTTAAAGTATTTATCTTTGACGAAGCTACAAGCGCGTTAGACCAATATAGTGAAAGCATCATTCAAGACGCAATCAAGAGTATTGGTCAGGATAAAACGCTTATTGTGGTGGCACATCGGCAAAGCTCACTGGCACTGTGTGACAGAGTAATCGCATTATAATTCGGTAATAAATTAAGCGATGGGGTTGAATGGATCGTCGTTATTGGCTATAATGAGAAAACAGGCATCCTTTACGGGCTTGACGCAAAAGACCACTTTCAGAAAAAGAAACCATCCACAACAAGGCGCAATTCGGAGGTGAAATAATGATTTTAGAATTACTCAAAAAAAGGTATAGTTGCAGAAATTTTTCAAACAAACCAATTCCTAAAGAAATTATTAGCTATATGCTTGAATGCGGGAGGCTGTCTGCCTCTGGCGGTAATGAGCAGCCTTGGAAATTTGGTGTTGTAACAGATCCCGAAATAATAGAAAAAATATCCAAGGCAGCCAGCGTGAATTATGACCAGAAATGGATAGCAAAGGCTCCTCTCGCCATTATTTTATGCACGCAGCTATTTGAGACGGCAAATGAAGAAATCGGTATGAAACGTTTTCCTTCCAAACATGACAAATTACAAAAGATAGACAGGGATTTGTATGCCGCTATTAACATGGAAGAACATCAAACTAAAATACCTGGTGAGCATATGGTTTTAGCGGCACTTGAACATGGCATATATTCAACTTGGATATCAAGCATCGACTGTGAAAGGGTTGGCGAACTAATAGGGATAGAAGGTTATCTTGTAACAAATGTTATTGTATTTGGTTATCCTGAAAAAATGAGAGCAATAACACCCAAAAAGGACTTAAGCAATATTACATTCACAAATCACTTTAATAATACTGGCTTTACATTATAGCGCCAACATATTTACATAAAAATCCTCGCATTATTGCGGTTGTGATAAGGAAGGTTTTGAGGAACCCCAAAAAGCTGTTATGGAAACATAACGGCTTTTTTTATTCTTCGCATAAACTCCAGCTTATTATTCGTAGTATCCCGTTATAAAACGTAGAATCTAATTATGTACAAATCCAACGGTTGTCAATAAAATTAAATTGTAACAAAAAATAGAGAGGAGGGGTTAGTTCGTTTATGCAGGCAACCTTAAAAAAGATTTTCAAACAAAGATATCTTTTATTGATGCTGATTCCCGGTATGATAACAGTACTATTGTTCAGCTATGGTCCCATGGCCGGCCTTTATATGGCTTTTATTGATTATAAGCCATCGTTGGGCAACTTTTGGGAATCCTTCTTTGGAAGTCCCTTTGTGGGACTGCAGTGGTTTAAGTATTTCTTCTCGGGACAGGATTTTGTGAGAGTTTTGAGGAATACACTGGCCTCCAGTGTATTAACTTTAAGCTTCAAATTTTTTGTTCCCATACTGATTGCAGTTGCCCTGAATGAAGCAAAGGGAAAATGGTTCAAACGTATCGTTCAGACATCATCGTATTTGCCTTATTTTATCTCATGGGTTATCGCCAGTAACATCATCATTACCATGCTGTCATCAAACGGACTGGTGAATCAGCTTCTGCTGGGACTGGGGCTGATTGAGGAAAGTATTCCATTTTTACAGACAGGTAAGTATTTCTGGGGCATTATTGCCGTTTCCAACACATGGAAGGATATGGGGTATGACTCTATCATGTATTTGGCAGCAATTGCATCCATCAATCCCGGACTTTTTGAAGCGGCTAAGGTAGATGGAGCCGGACGGCTGAAGCAGATTTGGTATATCCTGCTGCCCATGCTAAAACCTACCATTATCATCCTGCTGATCCTGAATATCGGCAATCTGATGAACACCGGATTTGATCAGTTTTTCATGCTGGGTAATGCCACGACTATGGAATATTCAGATGTAATCGACACCTATTCCTTTCGGTATGGTATTCAAAACGGAATGTTCTCTTATGCCACTGCCGTCAGTCTGTTTAAATCAGTCGTAGCTTTCCTGTTGGTGGTAACATGTAACGGTATCTCAAAAAAAATGAAAAGCACTACGTTATTCTAAGCAAAAGGAAAGGATAAATATCATTTATGAAAAGGGTTTATTTACGTGAAAAAATACCAACCTATATCGGCAACATACTTGTATATGGTTTTCTGGGATTTATCCTGATCGTTACTTTTATTCCCCTGTGGAATGTCTTTGTACTGTCACTGAATGACGCTACGGACAGTATGCAGGGAGGGTTTATGCTCTGGCCCCGGAAATTCAGTATTGACAGCTATATCACTGTTTTAAGCAATCCGGAAATCCACTCTGCTGCAAAAGTAACAATATTAAGAACGCTGATCGGAATTCCATACACAGTGACCATTGTCTCTATGACAGCCTATGTACTTAGCAAAAAGAACTTAATTGCCAAAAGAGCGATAAACTTCTTTTTTATATTCACCATGTATTTCAGCGGCAGTTTGATACCCACATATATGGTTATGAAGGGATTGGGGCTGATTGATAACTTTTTAGTATTTATTCTGCCCCTGGGAATGAATGTATTCTGGATGATTCTGGTTCGTACTTTTATGGAAGGACTGCCGGATGAGCTGGAAGAAGCGGCTCAGATAGAAGGAGCCAATGATATCCAGATTTTCTTGAAGATCGTCATCCCGATTTGTACTCCCGTATTGGCAACGATTGTGCTGTTTGTTGCCATTCAGCAATGGAACTCATGGTATGACTCTTATATCTATACCTATAAACCGAATCTGAAAACATTGCCTGCCGTGCTGGTTAAGATTCTGAACCAGTATCAGACCAAGGATATGGCGGCAACGGCCAAAGCAGCAACACAGGGAGTGACAGCCGAGAGTATCCGAATGGCTACAACAATGGTGGCAACACTTCCCATTATTATGATTTATCCGCTGCTGCAAAAGTTTTTCCTCAAGGGGATGCTGTTAGGTGCGGTTAAGGATTGAGAGTTGAATACATGTGTTATTCTGCAGGTTTGTGTCTGCGCTGCATCCGCAAACCTGTATATAATAAGAAAGCAGCGCAGAAATGAGGGAACTTATGAGAAAGAAAAGCAGTAAAATGATTGCCGCAATATTAGCAGCGGTAATCGCCCTTGGCGGATGCTCAAGCACACCCCAAACCAGTAATAACAGCGGAGGAAATACCTCCCAATCTTCAGGAAGTACCAAACAGGAGGGAGGATCCGCCAGCGGAGATGAGGTCATTACTTTGACATTCTTCGACAAGAACACAGGAGATACCTTTACCAATGCAGTTGCCGAGGAAATCACCAGAAGAACCGGAATTATGATTGAAATCCAGCAGCCTACCGGTGACCCGGAGGAGAAGCTGAATCTAATGCTGGCAAGCGGTGACCTTCCGGATATCGTTCTGATGGACAGGAGAAGTACCATTGTATCAAGATATATTTCCGGCGGTGCCCTGGTTCCCCTGAATGACCTGATTGATCAGTATGGTCCTGATATTGAGGAAATGTATGGGGACATTCTTGCCAAGAGCCGTTTTACAGACGGACAAAATTATTATCTGAATAACTGGTACGGACTGGATACAGACCCTGACCGCGGTGTCAGTATGAGAATGGATATTCTTGAAGAGTTCGGATATGGTGAAAAAGCAAAAAACGGTGAGTACTTTACCCAGGAGGAATTTATTGATCTCCTTACACAATTTAAGAACACCTACCCCACAATCGATGGACAGACATCCATACCATTTACTGTCAACGGCGATGGAATGAGCGCGTCAAATGCAGGAAGCCTGAGTATCTTCAAGGGTATGTACGGCATAAAGAATTACTATGAAACAGAGGACCACCAAATCATGTTTGATGTTAAGGATCCTCGATATCTGGATATGATCAAATTTATTAACCGCCTTTACCGTGACGGCCTGCTGGATAAAGAGTGGATCGTTAACAAGGAACAGAGTTATAAGCAAAAGGTATCCAGCGGAGCTGTATTCGCTGCCGGCAACTTTCCCAGTGATGAAAACCGTTTATTCCGGGAGAAATATGGCGAAGATACCAACACACAATTTTATATGTTCAGGGTAGTTGCGGATGGAGCCGATCCGGATAATACCACCTTCAGCCCCAGAAGTACGCTGGGATGGGATGCAATCGGCATCACCGTAACGAATAAGTATCCGGTAGAAACCATGAAACTAATCAACTTCCTGGTCAGTGAAGAAGGTCAGTACCTTCTGATGTGGGGAATCGAAGGCGAGCACTGGGATATGGTGGATGGACAACGTATCCCCAGACCGGAAACATTGCAGGGCTTTCAGGATGACTGGAGCGAATATGCCAAGGAAACAGGCATTAGAAAATGGACATGGTTCATTAAGAACGGTTATGGTTCGGACGGATCACCTTACGATATGGCAGTAAAATATGAGAGAGATGACATCACTCTTCATAATATAGAATCCATGGAAGGCTCTGTATGGGATGTGTCTCCTTATGATAACCTGGGACCGGAAGGCGGAACCGCTGAAGCATTGATGGAGCAGAAGCTGTTTGATATTATGGATAAAGCCTTTGCAGATATGACTTATGCCGATTCGGAAGCAGAAGTGGAACGACTTTATCAGGCTTTGCTAAAAGAAATGGAAGTCAATCAAGCCGAAACCATTGAAGCCATCTATACTAAGACATACAATGAACGTCTTTCCCTTTGGGAGTAATGGCAGTAACAGCAAACATAAAGAGGAGATATAATTATGTGGCAAGTTAAGTCCCCAAACGGCAGCCTGATCTTTACCATTACGCCGGATGAGCAGGGTCAATTGTTTTATATGGTTGAAAAGCATGGCAAACTCATTTTGGAACGAAGTGCCATGGGCATTTCAACCAGTTTAGAGGATTTTACCAATGGGCTGACCTGGGAGCAACTGGAAACAGCGGTTATTTCAGAAACTTATTCCATTCCCGCAGGCAAAAAAGCGGTGTATGAAAACAAAGCAAATGAAACAGCCCTTACATTTATAAAGAATGGAATAAAAATAGTGCTCCGTCTGCGTGCTTATGATGACGGCGCGGCATTTCGGTATGAAATTCCCACACAGGGAGAAGCCTTCTTCATTAATTATGAAACAACCGACTTCCGATTCCCTGAATCCTTCGATAAACTGTGGTTACAGGACTGGGTGTCTTCTTATGAAGGCCCTTATAACGCAACTACCTGGGGAATTTCCCATGACGGACGACGCTATGGAATGCCGTCCCTGATTCACTCACCCAAACAGGGGATCTGGGTAATGATAAACGAAGCCAATGTCCTGAACAAGAATGGCGCTTATTGCATCAGCCACTTACAGGGAACGCCCGGTAATGCCCTGCAGCTATGCTTTGCACCGGAGGAAGGGGGTGCCCCTGTCCCTTCCACGCTTCCCTTTCATTCTCCCTGGCGATATGTGCTGGCAGCGGATAATTTAAATGAGGTGGTTAATGCCACTATGAATTACAACCTGAACCCGCCTTCCGTCATAGAGGATACCTCCTGGATCAAACCGACACGTGCTCTGTGGGCATGGTGGTCAACGGATTTTGGCGCGCAGCTGTTGAGTGAAGCCATGCAATATGTGGATTTCGCCCAGGCCATGGGTTTTGAAGCAGTTTTGCTGGACGCCGGATGGGATTATACCTGGATCAAAGAGTTTTGTGATTATGCCCATGCCCGGGGGATATCACCCTGGCTGTGGTCGGCTATGCAGTACATCAACACACCGGAAACGGCTCAAAAATATTTACCATTATGGAAAAGCTATGGTATCGACGGTATTAAAATTGATTTTTATCAAAATGACTCTGCACATACCGCTTCCTGCTATCATTTAAATGCAGAAATTATGCGGGAACAAAAGCTTATGATTAATTTTCATGGTTCCACGAAGCCAATGGGCGAAGGACGGACATGGCCCCATTTAATGACCTGCGAGGGAATACTTGGGTTGGAACATTATAAGTGGAGCGATCAGCCTAATGCCGAACACAACTGTACCGTGCCTTTTATCCGTAATGCCGCGGGGCCTATGGATTATACCCCCACCGGCTTTTCCAACAGGAACCGCAACACCACCATGGCTCATCAAATGGCTCTGGCAGCGGTATTTGAATCCGGTATCCAGCATTATGGTGCGTCCATGTACCACCTGGAGGCCTGGGAGGGTACGGCATTTCTCAGGCGGCTGAAAGCAAAATACGATGGCGTGAAGGTGCTGGCCGGTTATCCCGGCGGATACGCGGCACTGCTGCGCTGGGTAGAAAAAACCAGAGAATGGGTAGTGGGGTGTATCACCAATCAAAGCCGTGCCCTGACTGTACGGTTTGACTTTCTGCCGGAGGGAGAATTCGAGGCGGAAATATTTGGCGATACTGACATGGGATACGATATTACTTATGAAAAAATCAAGGTTAATAAAGATTCTCAAATTATTTTAAACATGCCGGAACACGGTGGTGCAGGTATATATGTGGCGAAAACGATTGCACCCTTGACACTGGATACAGAAAGCGGTTATATGTCCAATAAAAGAGTCAACATTACCGCTGAGGAAATGCGTCTGTTACATGGCAGTGAGCGGCTGATGTTATCAGAGACCAAAAGCGCGGTACTGTTAAGCGGCGGGGCCGCCTTTATTGTGGATACCCTGCCGGAGCAGAAACGTTACACCCTGCGCTGCTTCTATTCATCGGAAAAACCTTGTGAACTGCTGTTTTCGGATGGCAAAACCTCCGTGAAGATGTCCCTTCCCGGTAATGTGGCACAGGGGGTATATACCACAGGTGAGACAGCCATGGTTTTGGGTGCTGGAAGATCTCGTCTGATGGTCCGGAAGATATACGGAGATGCGCCGGTTATTCAAAAAATCGTGATAATTGACAATGCACCGCCGGATACATTAGTATTGGCGGCGGATGAAGCCATTATTTCCGGCGGCGCAGAACTGATTCTGCAGGAGAATGGCACCTATATGGCAGCAAGTGTTGGTCTGGGAGGCGAAATGCTGTATGACTTAGTGCCAATAACCGCTGCCGGCAGATATATTCTCCGTATCAATTACTTTGCCGGAATCGAAGGGACGGCCTGGGTATCCATAAATGACGGCGAACCGATCCGCGCGGGCCTGGGCGGTATGGGCGGCTGGATCGGTACCAGACGGGGAGAACGTCTGGCACGGGAAATCCTGACGGAGCTCCCTGAAGGCTGGAATACCATCCGTATCTTTAACAGCGAAGCTGCGCTGCCGTATATTGATAGTATCAGTGTAACACCGTTTACAGGATAATGAATTTTTAAGAAAGCCACACAATACTGTCCTCATACATCGTTTGCAAATTCCTTGTGTATTATTACTGGAATTTGTAAAACGATGTACTGGTCTTGGGTGGCTTTGTACTGATTTGTGCTATAATACAATTATACTATATTGGGGTGTTTGATTTTTAGAGGGTTATTATAAGAGGGCTATTATGTATTCTATTTTTTTAGTAGATGATGAGTATTTAGAATTAAAAACACTGCATCAATATATTGACTGGAAAAGCATGGGATTCTATGTGGTCGGAACGGCGGAAAATGGCCGGGATGCCTTAGCTGCGATAGAAAAAATCAGACCGGATGTTGTCATTACGGACATCCGGATGCCGGTCATGGACGGAATCAGCCTTGCCCGAACCATCCATAGAAAGCTTCCCCAGACAGTTATTGTTTTTTTGAGCGGATATAATGAATTTGAATATGCCAAGTCAGCTTTAAAGGTAGAGGCTGCCGGATATCTTCTGAAACCTCTGGATATGGAAGAGCTGACAGAAATGATGGAAATTGTCCAGAGAAAATGTGATGATAATTTAATATATCGCGAAACCGCTCTGTCCATCGCTTCTGAGTATCTGGAGGAAAGCTATTTTAACCCGGACCCGGCATTCTGGCAGCAGAATTTAAGCATCATATCCCGAATGCTTAACGGATGCTTTGGATTGGAACGGGAAAATACATGCTATTTCATTGGTCTTCTCACCATAGATGAATATATCTGCATGATGAAAAATACCCGGGAAAACGGGCAGCTTCTGGATACCTTGCGTGATGAAATTCGCGCTATTTTAAAATCCAATAAACTGGCATGGTTCTGTCGGAGCGGCCAATATTACATTATCAGCGGGAATAACATACATCAGATATTATTTCAACAATACAGCCAGAGCATGTTCCGCAATTGGATTACTTACAGCCATACCGATACTGCATCTGAACTTGCGGATTTCCATGATGCATTTACTCTCTTGCTGGATATGAAAACAAAAGATTATGTCCCTCCTCCACATAATCATCTCATCAAAGATGTGATATCTTTATTACAGACCAATTATGACAAGAGCCTGTCCATTGACGATATTGCTTCAACAGTTCAGCTTTCACCCAATTATCTAAGCTTCCTGTTTAAGGAATATACCGGACAGACAGTGCTTGAGTATCTGACTGAAGTCCGGTTAGAAAAAGCAGAGGATATGTTAAAATCCACATCCTATAAGATTTATGAAATATCCCACCGGGTAGGTTACGAAAATCCGTCATACTTTTGTATGCTTTTCCAAAAAAGAAACAAAGTAACTCCTAACCAATTCCGCAGAAAAGCGAAGGATCCTTTTGCTTGAAGGATGAAAACTTATGAAAAATATATTCATTAAATATATCAGTATTGTGAAAAGAAAATTTAATAATTTTCCGATCCGCAAGAAGCTTACGATTATGATCACGCTTTCCTGCTTCATTCCAATGATTTCTATCATCTTGTATTCCTATGTCCAGACCCGCTCCCAAATGATCAGTCAGTCCAAATTCAATATATACAACACCATTAGTCAGGTAAACAGCAACATCAACAGAAAAATTGATTCCTTTTATCAGGTGAGTACCATGATATATACCGATACCCTGCTAAAAGGTTATCTTGAGCAGGATTATAAAAAAGATAAGGATTTTGTGGACGCCTACCACTATATCAATTCCTTATTCTATGGAATTCTCGCCGCCAACAGTGATATTGACAGTATAACCGTATACATAGACAACTCCACTCTGCCAGCCGATTTGTTCTTTATTAAATACCAGAACGACCCTGATACGGCGGACCGAATCCGCTCACTGGATTTTTCTGTAAGAAGCGATTTACTGGTGCATTCCTATAGTCAGGCAAATGGCAGCAGATATATATCTTTTTATACTATTTTGGACTATGCCAATATCAATTCTCCTTATGGTATACTGGAGCTGGTGGTAAAGGAAAGTGTCTTTTTCAATCTTTATGCCCAGGAAACCCATAATAAGGATATCTATGTCACCGATGCCGGCGGAATCATCCTCTCCTCCAATAATAAAAGAGAGATTGCGCAAGGCATTGATACCATTCTGGGACTGTCTCTTACTGACTTTCCGGGAAACGAGGTTATCATGCCGGTTAACGGAGTCAACTCCATCATCGCTTATGCCGGTGAGCCCAAAGGACTGCACTGCATTTCTGTCACTCCTTCCAGCCTGATTCTGAAGGAGGCTGCTGCCACCTCCCGTCAGATGATAATGATTGCTATCCTGTGCATGCTCTTTGCACTATATCTGATCAGCAGAGTGTCCGGATATTTTTCCAAACGATTCCGGCTGCTGGGAGAGCGTATTGCCCGGCTGGAGAACGGCGAGTTTGAAGGCGGCGATGTCAGGGAAATCATGGGTATGGACGAAATCGGACAGCTTTATCAGACCTTCAATAAAATGTCCTTCCGTCTTAATGTCCTGATTAATGAATTATATAAAAAAGAAATCATTAAAAAAGAATTTGAACTACAGCTTCTTCAAAGCCAGTTCAATCCTCACTTTTTATACAATACGCTCGCCGCCATATCTTCCCTGGCTATTCATAACGAAGACCGGGAAACCGCTGAATTATCATCTCACCTCTCACAATTTTACAAAACCGCTCTTAATAAGGGACAATGGTATCTATCTGTCAAAAAGGAACTGGACATTACCCGGCATTACATTGCTGTCCAGCACAAGCGGTTTAAGAACCGTTTTAATGAGATCTGGGATATCAACGAACAGGCTTTACATCATACCACTTTGAAACTGATACTCCAACCCTTTGTAGAAAATGCCATTTCTCACGCCCTGCCGGATGATTTAAGCCCGGTTACCATCAAAATCTGCTGCCATCTGCAGGGGGATATAATTATATTTATTATTGAGGATAACGGCATCGGTATGGATGAACCGACCCTGAAAGCCCTCCACGAAGGAAAGCCTGAAACCGGCTATGGAATCAGCAATACCCGCGACCGGATCAGACTGGCCTATGGCTCTGACTGCTATTTTCATATTCACAGTGTTTACGGGCAGGGAACCAGAATCGAAATTCATCATCCCATAAATTGTGATACGCATCTTGCGTGAAATATAGTTAAACATTCCAGGAATGATCTGTTTGTTAAGCTATATACCATTTTGGTATCGGATTTTTTAAATTATCCGACCAGACCAGAATGTTTTGTGCAACGCTTTTGCCTTCTTCAAGATTATGAAACCCCGCCCATTGCGGCCCTGCTAATGCA
>Ga0153941_1000405_pt1 | contig 19212 bp, 17 predicted proteins | sample TSNJ025MetaG_FD_104733 | JGI IMG/M metagenome (GOLD analysis project Ga0153941, IMG submission 104733) | Attine ant fungus gardens microbial communities from New Jersey, USA - TSNJ025 MetaG | ecosystem: Host-associated > Fungi > Mycelium > Unclassified | place: USA: New Jersey, Brendan T. Byrne...
AGATTAATCAGGCTTTGGCTGAAATTAAGGCAGATGGTACATTTGATGAGTTAGTCGCACAATACATTAAAGAGACAGAATAAATAATTGTACTTTTTAAGGGGATAATGGTTGTGCCATTATTCCCTTTTTGGTATGATAGGAAGAAGTGAAATCTGGTGGTGAACTTGCTTATAGTTAAGCGCTGCCAAGTAGGGAAAGGATGTAGGAAATGGAATGGTTTAACTCCGTATGGCAGAGGATAGAAGCTGCTTTTATTACAGGTGACAGATGGAAGCTGTACCTGAAGGGATTGGGGGTCACCATAGAGGTGGCGGTGTTCGCTGCTTTGCTGGGTATGATCATCGGAACCTTGTTGGCCTTTATGAAATTATCTGCCAGGAAGGATGGGAGACCTGGACTGCTTAACTGGATTGCAAGTGCATATATTGATGTAATCCGTGGAACTCCGGCAGTGCTGCAATTGTTAATCATGTGGTTTGTGGTATTAAAAACCTGTAAAAACGGCATTTTGGTGGCCAGCCTGACTTTTGGCATTAATTCCGGTGCGTATGTGGCAGAAATTATTCGTGCCGGTATTTTGGCAGTGGATAAGGGACAGACTGAGGCCGGGATGTCGTTAGGGCTGAATAAGATAAAGACGATGCGGTATATTGTACTGCCTCAGGCCATTAAAAATGTACTGCCTCCACTGGGTAATGAGTTCATTGTATTGATTAAGGAAACAGCCATTGTTGGATATGTCAGTTTAAGTGATTTAACACGTGTTGCCAATCAGTTGGCATCGAAAACCTATGATGCATTTACACCTTTGATTGGTGCTGCGGTTATATATTTTATTATCATAAAATTATTAACCATTGCCCTTGAGCATTTGGAGAGGAGGCTGCGTAAAAGTGATAATCGTTAAGGATTTGCATAAAAAATTTGAAGGCAACCATGTTCTCCGGGGAATAAACTACCACGTCCATCAAGGGGAAAAAATTGTGGTAGTAGGACCTTCCGGTTCCGGTAAGAGCACCTTCCTCCGCTGCCTGAATCTGCTGGAAAGGCCAACTGGCGGAGAAATTTGGTTTGATGGTCAGTTAATCACAGATAAGAATACCGATATTAATAAGATCAGGGAGCATATGGGAATGGTGTTCCAGAATTTTAACCTGTTTAATAATCTGACCATTATGGATAATATTACATTGGCTCCTGCCAAATTAAAACTGATGAGTATGGAAGAGGCCAAAGAAAATGCCCTTTCACTGCTGACCCGTGTAGGTTTGAAAGAGAAAGCGGGTGCTTATCCCAGCTCTTTAAGCGGAGGGCAAAAACAACGGATCGCCATTGTGCGTTCTCTTGCTATGAATCCCAGAGTTATGCTGTTTGACGAGCCTACTTCCGCACTGGATCCTGAGATGGTAGGGGAAGTGCTGGAGGTAATGAAGGAATTGGCGGAAAGCGGCATGACCATGGTCGTGGTGACCCACGAGATGGGTTTTGCCAGGGAAGTGGGAACTAAGGTACTTTTTATGGATGAAGGCCTTATTATGGAAGAAAATACACCGCAGGAATTTTTTAACAATCCTGAAAGTGTGCGTCTGAAGGAGTTTTTATCAAAGGTATTATAGTATCGACCACCAATATTTGTATCTTGCCACCAAGAAATGATAATGTTATTCTTTAAATAAAGTAAAAAAAGCCAATTTACGGAAGCAATGAGATTTCAGGGAAGGAACAGGCAGGTGATTTGGGGTTGAATATACTGATTTTAGATGATGACAGGTATTTGGTGGAAAAAGTATCAAGCGGTATTGATTGGGAAAGTCTTCAGATCAAACAGGTATTTACGGCAGAGAATATAAGAGAGGCTATGGAAATTCTGGTAACATGTTCCATTAAAATTCTTATATCCGATATAGAAATGCCTATGGGAAGCGGTCTGGAATTGTTAGAATGGATCAGGGAGAAGGGTATGGATGTGGAATGTATTTTCTTAAGCAGCTATGCCCATTTTGCTTATGCACAGAAGGCTCTGGCTCTGAACTGCAGAAATTATCTTCTTAAGCCGGTATCCAATAAGGATCTGACTGAGGCTATACGCCGTCTGCGTATTGCAGATCAGAAAGCAGAAGAGGAAGCAAAGCATATATGTGAAAATGCTTCAGAAACATTCTGGAAGAAATTTATGTCAGGTATCCCCCAGGAGGATGCTCTGATGAAGGAAGAAGAAAGAGAGTATTTTGAGAGAGAAAGCCATAAAAGATTTGCACTGTGTCTGCTTCGTATGCTGGAGGGAATAAGGGGAGATCATGTAGAAAAGGCATTCCATAATAGAAGAGAAAAAGAAATGCAGCATTTTATTTTGGAGAAGATGACACGGGAGTTTTTAGTAGAGGAGAAAATAGACTGCGTGGCACTCATCAGGCAAAATGATGATATTTGGATGCTCGTAATACATGTAACTTCCGATGATATGGAAAAGCTGGTAAAAAATAAGCTGAAGATGCTTCTTATGAATCTGCAGAAAATGCTTTCAGGCAGAACATGTCTATATTACGGAAACGCCGGCGGCCTGGCTCAGCTGCCTCAGAGCAGGGAATGTCTGGAGAATATGATGAATAATGCGATCATAGGGAAAGAAGGTTATCTGCTGGAGGAAATGTGGAGAAATGAGGATCACCTGGTGACTAAGGAGCTTATGAATCAAGTGGAAAAACAGCTTTTGGAAGCTAAAATACCGGACAGGGCTTATGAGGAGAGCAGGGAACTGGTGAAATTACTCTGGAACCGGCATAAAGCCACTGTTAAGGTATTTTCACAAATTCGTCAGGAATTGCATCAGATCATTGTCAAATATCTTGTGATACAGAATCTGTTATTTACGAAGCTTTATGATATAAGCGATTTTGACCGGCATTATAAAGAAGCAAACCGGACATTGGAAGGGATGGAGAGATATATTGCCTATTTATTTGAGAAGCTGATCGGTTATGAAAATAGAAGTTCGAAAAGCGGATCGGTGGTAGAACAGTTAAAGTACTATATAGATGAGCATATTGAGGAAGAACTGTCAAGAAAGCAATTGTCTAAGCTGGTATTTTTGTCGGAGGATTATATTTCAAAGCTGTTTGTAAAAGAAGCAGGCGTTTCAATTCCCTCCTATGTGGCTGGAAGAAGGATGGATAAAGCACAGCATTATCTGGCTGAAACGGAATGGACGGTGAGCCAGATCGCTTTAAAAACGGGATATATTAATTTTTCTTATTTTAGCAAGACATTTCGTGATTTTATAGGCTGTACGCCCAATGAATACAGAAACCGTTATCGTGGAAATATAAGAAATGACAAAAAAGCGGAAAGATTGTCAGAATCCTGAACGGCGTAATAAAATGCGGAGATTTATGTCCGCATTTTTGATATAACCTTTTCTTTTATTTGATAGAGAATACGGACTTTATTTGTTAATATACATCTAAAGAACAATATAGATAAGTATTCCTAAGATAGAAGGAAAGGATTATGTGATAGAATATGAGTGTAGTGAATGGACGGATAGAAGCAGAAAGAAGCAGGAAACAGTTTTTTATGAGAATAAAACGGAATCAGGCATTGTATCTGCTTATGCTTCCGTCTGTTGTGATTCTGCTGCTTTTTACTTATCTTCCTATGTATGGAATTGTGATTGCTTTTAAAAATTTTACACCAGCAGAGGGAATTCTGGGAAGTAAATGGGTGGGAATCCAGAATTTCATACGTTTTTTTAACAGTTATCAGTTTGGAAACACCATACGTAATACGTTGGTAATAAGCATTTACAGTATAGCAGTTACCTTTCCCCTTCCCATAGCATTGGCTTTAATGTGTAATCAGATAACTGCAAAAAGATTCAAAAAATTCTTTCAGGTATCCACATATCTTCCGCATTTTATATCCACAGTGGTTATGTGCGGAATGATCATTTTATTTCTCTCGCCCAGTACCGGGTTTATAGCAAAAATATTAGGATATTTTTCAGTGACAATGCCGAATCTGATCGGCCAGGCCTCCGCATTTCCCAGCATATATGTGTGGACGGAAGCATGGCAGCATGTGGGATGGGACAGTATTATTTATATTGCTGCTCTTTCAGCTGTAGATCCGACCTTGTATGAAGCAGCCATCATGGATGGCGCTTCCAAATGGCAGAAGCTTAGGTTTATTGACATTCCCATGCTGTTGCCCACTGCAACGATTATGTTTATTTTACGTACCGGAAGTGTTATGAGCGTGGGGTTTGAGAAGGTATATTTACTGCAGAACAATCTGAACTCTTCTGCAAGTGAAATTATCTCTACCTATGTATACAAGATAGGGTTGGTGGGAAATCAATATAGTTTATCAGCTTCCATCGGATTATTTAATAATGTGATCAATCTGCTGCTGTTGTTAACCGTTAACTATATATCGAAAAAGATGAACGATACATCTTTGGTGTAGGGAGGAGTGCGTACAATGAAAGACAAGGTGAAAAAATCGATGTCTGACAGAGGTTTTGATTTGTTTATTTATACATTGGCGGGTATTATGCTGCTTGTTATGTTATATCCAATGTATTTTGTAATCATTGCCTCCATTAGTGATCCGGCAGCGGTCTCTTCAGGAGATATTCTGTTATATCCGAAGGGAATCAATCTGAAGGGTTATAAAAAACTATTGGAATATTCCCAGCTTTGGACGGGGTATCGTAATACTGCTTTTTACACAGCAATTGGTACGGGGGTAATTTTGGCGGTCAATATACCGGCGGCCTATGCCTTATCCAGAAAGGATCTGGTAGGACGGAGGATTTTAACCTTCTTTTATCTGATTCCCATGTTTTTTACAGGAGGGCTGATCCCCACTTATTTGATTGTGAAACAGTTTCAGTTGGTGGATACTTTTACCGTAATGGTACTGCCTTTTACTGTCATTACCTATTACATTATCGTGGCACGCACATTTTTTCAGAATAGTCTGCCTAATGATTTGTGGGATGCTGCCAGAATAGATGGCTGCGGAAATCTGAATTTCTTTTTTAAAATTGCGCTGCCCTTGTCCAAGGCCGTGTTGGCGGTGATTGCACTTTGGTCTGCGGTAGGGTTGTGGAACTCCTATTTTCAGGCACTGATCTATTTAAGAAGTCCCGGACTGCAGCCGCTGCAGATCATATTACGGAATATCTTAATCAACAATCAGACCATCAGCAGCATGAGCACCGGAGCGGCTGCAGCAGAAGCAGCGCAGCTGGCTGATTTGGTTAAATATGCAATTATTGTAGTATCCTCGGCACCGATTATGTGTATGTATCCTTTGGTACAGAAACATTTCAATCAAGGCGTTATGCTGGGAGCGGTAAAAGCGTGAAAACATCGGAGGGGTTGTGAATATGGTATAATTGCCGCGGCGCGGCATTGATACAGATATATTAATACACGAAGGGTTACTTATTAAGAAGGGAGAAAAAGAAATGAAAAGAACGAAGAAACTGATCAGTATTTGCATTGCAGGGATTATGCTCACAATGAGCCTTATGGCCTGCCAGAGTGGAGATGGCGGGAAAACAGCCAAGTCCAAAGAGGAAGTGAATACGGCAGAAAAAGTAACTGAGGGGGAAACGAAAGAAGAGGAAGCTGACGGTAATAATAAGGAACCCATCACCTATAAAATTGCCACGGTTCGCTGGACGGATGCCTGGCCTGTAGATTTCCTGAATGAGGGTGCTTTGGCAGCCCTGGAAGAAAAGCATAATGTTAAGATTGAATGGCAGGTTTACTATTTTAGTGACTGGGCGGAACAGAAATCTCTGCTTCTGGCTTCAGGAGATCTTCCGGATGCTTTCTTTGGATCAAGATGCATGGATGAAACGGATATTGTACAGAATCAGTCCTATTTTATGGAGCTGACCGACTTAATTGGCGATAATATGCCGAATCTGACACAGATTTTTAAGGATGATCCGACTATGCTGGCTATTTCGCGCAATCGGGAAGGAAAAATCTACAGCCTGCCAAAGCGTCTGGCATTTCGTCCTAAGGTATGCGGTGACAGCCTCTATATAAATAAAGAATGGATGGACAATCTTGGACTGAATATGCCGAATACCCATGAAGACCTTACGGATATACTGAGAGCTTTCAGGGATAAAGATGCAGACGGTGACGGCGATCTGAATAATGAAATCGGATATTCTAATGCAGCCAGTCTGGCAGGTGACCTGAGGAATCTGCTTGCACCCTTCGGAACTCTGGTAAGCAGAGCAGGTAATTATATGGGGCTGAATAAAAAGAGTGAACCTGTATTTATGCCGATTCAGGATAATTATAAAGAAGCGGTGAAGTGGGCTCATGAGCTGTACAGTGAAGGTTTACTGGATCAGGAGCGTTTTACACAGGATTTTTCCATGGTGACTGCAAAGACAAAAGCAGAAGGCGGAGCAAAAGTGGGAATTGTATATGGCTGGACAGCAGATGCGCAGGTTGGCGTAAATGCAGATCAGTTTGAACTGGTGGAAGCATTGGCTGGTCCTGATGGAGAGCGTTATGTGGAGAGTGATCCTTCTTATCTGGATATGGCAAGCAGAGAGCTGGTTATCACAAACATGTGCGAACAACCGGAAAGACTTTTGCAATGGGCAGATGACTTTTATACAGATTTGATGTCACTGCAGATGAGCTATGGTTCTATTCCGGATCAAATAAAGGACAATGGCGACGGAACTTACGAGGTTCTTGTGCCCGCAGACGGCAGTTCTCTGGATACCTCAGCCTGGTCTCATTCTCCTCGTGATTTTGGACCGAAATATATGAATCGTGATTTTTATGACAAAGTAACGCTGCCGGAAGATCAGGGTGACGGTGTTAAACTGGCAGAGGATGCAGTGAATGGAAAACATGTGAAGAAAACAGCATTTCCAGTTGTAAGTTACACAGCAGACCAGCTGGTAACCATGAACAATATTACCACAGATATCTATAAATATGTTGAAGTACAGTACGCGCACTGGGTGGTAGACGGAGGTATAGAAGAGGAATGGGATGACTATATCAGCCAGCTGGAAGCTATGGGACTGAAAGAACTGCTTGACATTCATGCAGACGCATATCAGGCATATCTGGACGTGCTTAAATAGTAAGGGAATGCAGGGGGAGACGGCGTATAAATTGAAAAAGTGCATTTCAATCTATTGAATCGATGTCCACTGAAGCGGACAAGGGGTGTAAATTTGAAAGAAGGTCACTTTCAAATATTGAATCGATGTCCACTGAAGCGGACAAGGGGTGTAAATATGATATATAAAAAGAATGATGTACTTTCGTATTTCTATGAAAATGAAACAGTTGAAGTGCAGGCGTGGGGCAGAAATGCCCTGCGCGTACGCGCTTCCGGAAACAGGAGTTTTACAGGTAATCATTGGGCACTTAACCCTTCGGATGCTGCAGAAGGATATGTTTTTGTGCAGGTGGATTCCAATGCCAATGGTAAGGAATATGCCAATATGTACCACGGAAAGGATCAATCCTTTGGATGTATAATGAATGGTAAGATAAAAGGTGAGATCAATGCGGACGGGGTACTTCGTTTTTATAATTCTGAGGATAAGTTATTGCTGCAGGAGCATTGGAGAAGGCTTAAAGATACTCCCAGTATGGCATTGAATCTGAAAGGAAGGGATTACAGGTCCATAGCAGGAGAAAATTATAAGATCACAGCCAGATTCTGTGCTGCAGATAAGGAAAAGATTTTCGGTATGGGACAGTATCAGCAGCAATACATGGATATGAAGGGTTGTATCCTGGAGCTGGCCCAGCGCAACTCACAGGTTTCGGTTCCATTTTATATATCCAATCAGGGGTATGGATTTTTATGGAATAATCCGGCTGTTGGAAGTGTGGTATTTGGAAAGAACGGAACGCAATGGGAGGCTAACAGCGCCAGGGAACTGGATTATCTGATCATTGCCGGAGACACACCAGCCGAAATAATGGAAAACTATATGGAGATCACCGGAAAACCTCCTATGATGCCGGAATATGGATTGGGCTTCTGGCAGTGTAAGCTGCGGTATCGTACCCAGGAGGAGCTGATGAAAGTAGCCGGAAAATACAAAGCGCTGGGTCTTCCGCTGGATGTGATTATTGCTGACTTCTTTCACTGGACACAGCAGGGTGAATATAAATTCGATCCGGAGTGTTGGCCGGATGTACCCGGTATGTGCAGGGAACTGGAAGATATGGGTGTGAAACTGATGGTATCGATCTGGCCAACGGTGGATTATCGCTCCGAAAATTTCAAAGAGATGATGGAGAAGGGGTATCTGGTACAGGTGGAGAATGGAGTGCGCGTCACGATGACCTGTTTTGGTCAGGAGGTATTTTATGATGCCACGAACCCTGAGGCACGTGCCTTTGTCTGGGACAAGGTAAGGCATAACTATTGGGATCAGGGAGCAAAGCTCTATTGGCTGGATGTTGCGGAGCCCGAATACAGTACGTACAGCTTCCATAATTATCGGTATTATCTGGGAAATGTGGAGGAAGTGGGTAATATTTACCCAAAATTATATACCAAAGGTTTTTATGACGGTATGACCCGGGAAGGAGATACCATGCCTGTAAATCTGGTTCGCTCTGCCTGGGCGGGCAGTGCCAAATATGGTGCGCTGGTATGGTCCGGAGATATTGACAGCACCTTTGAATGCTTCCGGAGACAGGTTAAGGCGGGACTTTCCATGGCTATGGCAGGAATTCCATGGTGGACCACGGATATCGGCGGTTTTCATGGAGGTGATACGGAGGATCCCAGGTTTCGGGAGCTGCTGCTTCGGTGGTTTGCTTATGCCTGTTTCTGTCCGGTTTTCCGCCTTCACGGCAACAGAATTCCCTCCCATGGTTTTGAGGGTGACATGATCTCCGGAATCGGTCAGTTTGGATCCGGTGCGGATAATGAAGTGTGGAGTTACGGTGAGAAGGCTTTTACAGTTATGAAGGCTTATATGCTGCTCAGAGAGCGCATGCGTCCATATTTGCGAAATCTGATGCAGGAAGCGCATGAAAAGGGAACGCCTGTGATACGGCCGCTGTTTTACGTTTATCCGGATGATCCTTTTACCTGGGAGTCAGAAGACAGCTTTATGCTTGGAGCTGATATACTTGCAGCACCTGTAATGAAAGAGGGGCAAAGAGTGCGGGAGGTATACCTGCCGGAAGGAAGCAGCTTCAGAGATGCCTGGGATGGAGCGGTATATGAAGGAGGGCAAATGATATCAGTCAATACGCCTGTCTGGAAAATGCCGGTATTTATCAGACATGAGAGTGAGTTGGAACTGGATTTTTTTAATATTTTGGAGGATTAATGAGATTCGGAAGAAGAAAGCCCAAAAGCACAACAATGGCGAGAGCCAGTCTGACAATGGCGGTGCTTATCATATTGCTGCTGGCAGCATTGGTGGGAATGAAGCTCTATGTGGTATCCTATGCCCAAAATTTGGCATTCCGGTATATTGAAGATACAGCCGGTTTATTTGTGGATCAGTTAAACAACGATATGACGAATGTTAATAATGAGTTGTTGTATCTTTTAAATAAAGATAAGGATCTAAGAGCTATACCCAGGCAGATGGAACCGAATCAGGCAACTCATTATGAGTTGATCGGGAAGCTGAAGGAGCGGATTCAGGGGCTTCGGATACGGTATCCATCCTCCTACCAGTTCTTTATCTATTCCAGGCAGGCTGACTTTCTGATTCTGGATAATGGGGTGTATTTCAAAAGCAGCCAGAAAAGCCCACTGGCAGAAGAACTGACCGCTTATCTGACAGACTATGGAATGAATAAACTAAAGAGAAGTGAATGGCATTCGATTCAGGCCCAGGAGGATTATCTTTTTAGTGTATATGAGAAGAATGACATCATGATTGGCACCATAATTAAGGCAGAAGCTTTATTTGATAATCTGAATGTTAATAAATTAGGTTATGAAGAACTTCCTTTTATCAAAAGAAAGGAGGGAGGCTTTATAACCTCTTCTGCATATAAGAAATGGATGGAGGATAATGGAGCGGAACCGGAGGATATAGACGCTAAGCTGACGGAAGAAGGTAATGAATGGTTTTCTTTTTCACTGGGAAGAATGGGAGATCTGGGTATTTTGGTTACGCCGACAAATGGTGTATTAGAGCGGATCATGAGAGTGCAGCTGGTCAGTATAACTTTGATCGTTATCATAGGGGCAGCATTAAGTATCGGAATGTTATATTATTACAGACGGATTTTGATACCAATGAAACAGTTTGTCAAGAAACTGCATAACCAGGAAGAAGAGCAGTGGATTCATAATACCGATGATAATCACATTCTGGAGCTGGAAATGGCCAGTAAAGAGTTCAAACAGCTTATGCGGGAGGTGAAGCAGCTGAAGATTGCGGTATATGAGAAGGAACTGCTGCAGAAAAAGACAGAACTGGAGTATATGCAGGAACAGATCCGGCCTCATTTCTATTTAGGCTGCTTAAGTATCATTCATGGAATTGCAGAACAGATAAATGCGGATGAAATTGTTCGGATATCGGAAAGCTTGTCCGGATATATGCGCTATGTGATGCAGGGAGCATTTCATCAATGCAGGCTTTCGGATGAAATAGAGCATGTAAAGAATTATGTTGAAATACAAAAACTACGGTATGGCAATCGTTTTTCCTTCCAACTGATCCAGGAAGAGGGTCTTGAGAGGGCTGAGGTCCCTCCGCTTCTCCTTCAGACCTTTGTGGAAAATGCAATTAATCATGGCCTCAATCTGAAGCAGAAACTTGAGATATCTGTCTATCTGGCGGTTGAGCAGTATCAGGAGGAGCAATTTCTCTATATCACTATTTCCGATACCGGGACAGGTTTTCCCAAGGAGATATTGCAGGCGATAGAACAGGGAGAAGAGATTTATTATGATAACCGCCGGCATATTGGTATTCAGAATGTGATGCGAAGACTTAAGATACTCTATGGTAACAGTGCAAAGATCACATTGTCTAATATGGAAGAAGGGCTTGGAGCAATTGTGGAACTTACAATTCCTCATAAAATGCAAGGATAGCATTACTCATTTATGCTTTTGTTTCAGAAATGGCTATGCTTTTGGTCGTTTCTGAAACGAATTAGCACAAGTTATTATTCGGTACAGCATTAGTATGTCAAATCAATTATACTTCCATCTGGCTTTATGAATGATATGCCAGTCTGTCCGTATGCTGTCAAATGTTCTATTAAGTTATCCATAAGCAATTCCTGCCGTATATCATTCGTATAATCTGTGTTCATTTTCTCAGCAAGATCTTGTATCTCTTTTTCCGATACCGGCATCACACAAAGCTTTCGGAGGGAGTCGTTAAAATAAGCGCCGTCAGGTAAGCTCTCTGAACCAACCTCAAGATATTCCTCATACACCCATCCATCATTACCCTTCCGAAACACAATCGCTCCCGGAATCACTGCGCCGCCTGTACTCTCTAAAGTCTTATCGTATAACTTATAATATTCATAATTCACAGTCATGAATATTTTAAGTTTATCCTCTTCCTCATATATACCGTAAACTGTCGGTGCAGCCACCATAAAACCATCATCTGATTTTGCATAATGCTGCACGATGGCGGAATAAATAAGGCCGCCGTATTCATCATCCGGGTTTTCCGGTATAAAATCGGGAAGTTTTATTTCGCTGATTATGGATAACTGACTGTACCATTCCTGGGGCGAGAGGGATTCATCGGTCACATTATTTTGAACACCGAGCATTTCCTTACACAGGAGCATCATAATATGCCCGCGCAGACCATCGGCGTTCTCTGCTTCAAACTGTGATAACAGATAATCCAAAACACCGTCCGGATATTTCAGCGTAAGATTTTCATATTCATCCCGGTGGGCATCGATATAATCCTGGGGATTGGATGAAGTGAGCGGCGATGACATAATAGTACGCAGACCATCTTCGACTCTTTGAGAAACAGCAGTGCTATTAACGTCCGACGGTGTTGTTCCATTGGATTTGGTGTTGTGTCCGCCTGAATTTTCTATCAATGTAAATTCATTTGTATCGGCATTATATTCATACGCGCCATATATCCTGTTATCCTCATCGTTAACATCTTCTATCACACGCCAGGAAAAGGAAACAAGAAGCGTGTGATTGTCCAGCCACATTTCCGGTACAATGTATGCGTCTGGTCTGTATTCCTCGGGGGTTGTGTCTGGAAATAAGGGTGCAAGGAGCATAACTCCGGGCAAAGGCTGTTCCGACATATCCATAGTGTCAATAACCAAGCCGTGCATCCAAATCCGACCGACGTAGGCAATATAAACATACCGACTGTCCGAACTCCAAACGAAGGGTGGAACCGATTCTGTGTAAAACGAATATTGTAAATGAAAAGTACCGTCCATGCTCCAGACAGTTATGCCGCTTTCGACTTCTACAATACGTAAATACATCGCTGGATATTCTTCGGAGGCGTAGTCATAGAAAGCATCATAACCTTCAATGAGATACCTGCCGTCCGGTGAATATGTCGTTGCGATAATCTGCGATTCGGCAACATCAAGTGTGTCCACATCCGTTATGCGATTCACGGTTAAGCCCACGGTTATTACCGCCGCTAATCCGATTGATGCGATCAGGATAAGACGTGACGGTTTTTTAAATTTTAACACATTCTTAATCCGCTCCTTCATGCTGCCTTCGCCGAAAGCCAGGGGACTGCCGTTCAGGATTTTGTGTTCTGCCGCGACACGAACGAGAGACAGCGAATAAGCATTTTTGATATCACTGCCCAGCTCCTTCATCACACGCTCATCGCAGGACATTTCCATATCCGCACCCATCAGGATAAATGCTGCCCACACCAGAGGATTGAACCAATGCAGGCATAAAACAAGGTAAGCAAATATTTTGACAATGTGGTCGAACCGACGTATGTGTGTCTGTTCATGCAAGACAATGTAACGGCGCTCCTCGTCGGAAAGTCCTGCCGGAATGTATATTTTCGGTTTGAAAAGGCCGATTACAAACGGTGTTTTGAGATTGTCGGCTTCGTATAAATTATCCTCCACATGCTCCGCCCAACAAAGTCTGTGCTTTAATATAATGATGGATACAAAGCTGTATATCAACATAACCGCGATGCCCAAAATCCAGATAAAGGAACCGACAGCAAGCCAGATTTGCAGAGGATTCACGCTTGCTGTGGGAGCGGCGGCGGGAAGTACTGCGCTGATAGCATTGTCAATGACTGCAATCCCGCTGTCAATGCGCGGCGCATCTTGCATTGTGATATCCGGTGGGAGGGGAGCGGCTTTGAAGGGGAGTAGGCTGAACATGCTCTCTAACGTAAAGGGACACACAAGGCGAAACCCTGCTACCGCCCACAGCGCGTAAGAAATAATCTTCGGCGCTTTTTTGAGCAATAACCGAGTTAACATTATAGCGGCGATAACGAAGCTTGCGGTCAAACTCATGTTGAGAACGGACAGAAATATCTTTTCCATAGTCAGCTCTCCTTATTTTCATTAATCAGACGTACAAGCTCCTCCGCCTGTTTGTCGGACAGCTTCTTCCCACCTATAAACGATGTGAGAAAGCGTGGTAACGAACCGCCGAAGGTGTCCTCAATATAACGTCGGCTCTGTCCTGCAAAAAACTCTTCGCGGCTTATTACTGCCGTAACAACAGCACCCTCATTTTTGAAAATCCCTCTGTCGCACAGCCGTTTCAGGATAGTGTATGTAGTGGACTTCTTCCAGTTCATCACTTCTTTCGACAGCCGTACAAGCTCTGATGAGTTAATCGGCGCGTTATCCCAGATCAGGTCGGCAAATTTTGACTCCATTTCCGCTAATCTATAATCAGGCATATCATTTGACCTCCTTTGAACTACTGCGTGTAGACCTTTGCTATAGCTTACTGCAAGTAGACCTTTCTGTCAAGGGAAATCTGCTGACTTAAACAACCGACTTAAACAACCCTTAAACAATCGTCACTTGTTTAAGTTATTCTACACGGTATCTGTTTCCATAAAAAATAGTTCTTGATGAGAAGTTTTTATTTATATAAAAAAACATGTAAATATCTGAATAACTCCCGCCGATATGCAAAATTAAAACAACAATCATGCAAAATTGACCAATCCCAGATAAAAAGATTATATTTACTAAAATAATTAATCCTAATATCAACAATGGAGTTATCAATGAAACGATATTTTGTTTTTTACTTATTTCCCCTGCATAAAATGCGGAAACTGTTCCTTTACCTATAAGTATGTGGCATTTATCGTCAAATTTAAAACGTGCCATAGGTATAAGATGTAGTATTTCGTGAATCGGAGTTAATATAAATAAGAATATGAAAATAGCAACTCCGACACTTAATACCATATTTATGCCTTTATATTCTCTAAAAACAGTAGTAACTAATATTACTGAGGAAAATGCTATAAATATATTAATACCTATCCCGATTTTTCTTAAAACCTTTCTTAACCTTCCCCAGTCATAACAGAGTTTCCAACCCGTTTCTTCAGTTATATCAAAATCTTCATAGCTGATATTTCTGCAAATTTTCATATTTACACCCCTTGTCAGCGCATGCTCAGTTCGCTAAGCATGCTCAGCAAGCTGAGCATGCGGACATCAATTCAATATTTGAAAATGATCTTCTTTCAAACTTTGTACCTTGGATTATATATATCTGTTCTCTAATATAACTTGGCAAGCACCTGATTATATTTCTTTACTAGTTTTTATATGACATAAATAGAGTTGTAATCGCAACTTAATATTTCGGCAATCTCGAGTAATTCTTTTTTCTGTAATTTAATACATTATATCGGGATATATGTGATATGTCAAAGATGTGCTATCAAACAAGGTGGGTTTATATAGTCTACAAGTGATGGAAATAATAGGACTAAACTAGGAGAAGCTCAATAGACAATGCTGGGATGGAAATTTTTTTTGAAAGTAACAAAAATTGACTAACGTGGTTAAAATGTTGTATTATAATATCTGGAGGTGATAAAGATGCTTATTGACTATATCATAGAGAATTTTGGAATCAATGAACCTATTTTTATAAATGAGGTTCACATTGAAGGAATGTCAGATAATGCACTACGTCAGGCATTTAACCGCCTGCTGAAAAATGAGGATATTCAACGATTTGATACTGGAATTTATTATATGCCTGGCTCCAGCGGTATTTTAAACAAATCCTACTTGGATAGTAACAAAGTAGTGAAAAAAAAATATATCACGGATGGTTCTAAAATATATGGATATACTACGGGATTTTCATTTGCGAATCAGATAGGACTTACATCTCAGAATCCAGTTATAAAGGAAATTGTATCAAATAAGGAATCCAGCAAAGGTCGAATGGTAACTTTAGGTACAAAGAAAGTATATGTAAAACGTTCAAAAGCGATAATAACAAATGATAATTATAAGGAATTACAGTTACTGGATCTGATAGGAAACTTTGAAAAATGGACGGAATATGAGGAAACTGAGGTAAAGGAACGGTTGATTAATTATATTAAGGAAGAAAAATTAAATCGAAATATCGTGAGACAGTATTTATACTGCTATTCTGGCATAGTTGTTAGAAGATTAATCGAAATGGAGCTGATTTATGAATTTGCATCATAAGCCGGAAGTATTTGAAACCAATCAATTGCAGCATTAGGTTTAAATATAGAAAATCGTGACCAGACCAGAAGTAGAAGAGATTATAATTGCTATAATTGAGTAAACGTAATAGGAAGAGGATTAATTACAAATACAGAGAGCAGCGGAAAATAAGGTTACAGAATCTATGTGATTATGGTTGGAAAATGTTTATAAATGTTGTACACTGATTTATAAGTAAAAGTGACTGGAATCTGTCAGGATGTACGTATCAGATGATATGTCAGGAAAACGGTATAGCGGTTTATCTTTCGGATGGAATCAAGATAATTGTTACTGAGGAAACAGGGGATTACTAAAATTTGAAATAGTGAGTAATCGAAATATAATTATATTAGCGGAGGGTAGTACATGAATATGAATATTATTCAAGACATATCAAACTTTATTTTTGTTGATGACAATCCGGAAAAATCAGACATCATTTTTATCCCTGGCGGTTCATGGCCAGAGCCTTCAGAAAGAGCTGCGCATCTTTGGCATGAGCAATATGCGCCATTAATATTGCCTTCCGGAAAGTATAGTCACAAAAATGGCCGTTTTCCGGGAACACAGACAAAAAATGAGCTGTATGGCGGCACATTTGAAACGGAATGGGATTTTATGAAATATGTTTTACTTAAAAAGAGAGTTGAAGAAAAGGCTGTCCTTAAAGAAGACTGCGCTTTTGAACGGGGAACTTATGATAATGCGTTAATGTCAAAAGAAGTGACAGACTCTCTTGGTTTATCAGTAAACAAAGCAATTATTTGTTGTAAAGCTTTTCATGCCAGAAGATGCTTAATGATTTATTCTTGGATTTATCCAAAAACTAAGTTTTTGATATGTCCTTCTGATACTGAAAATATTACAAAGGAGAATTGGTTTAACACACCTTTTGGTATTGAAAAAGTTATGGCAGAAGTTCAAATGTGTGGACAAAATCTTAAACCTGCAATTTCAGTATACCGTGATACAGTATAAGCATTAAGCTGTTTCGAGCGAACAGAAGCAAATAGCTTGATTATCGATATTATCTAACATATAGCCGTATAGCAACAGTTAAATTGTATTAGATACCGTCATTTGCTTTATTGAGTGGCTATGCTAAATTTATATAGTATAAAAAGGTGAAGAATGGAAGTTATGATGGAAACACAACGGTTAGAAATAAGAAGATTCAATCCTGATGATTGGCAAGATTTATATGAATATTTATCAGATGAGGAAGTTATCAGATTTGAACCTTATTCTGCTTTTAGTGAGGAACAAGCAATAAAAGAAGCCGAACGGCGTTCTAATCACGATGCTTTTTGGGCTGTTTGTTTGAAAGAGAATAATAAGTTAATAGGAAACCTATACTTTTGCCAACAAGAACCTAAGAATTTTATGACATGGGAAATAGGATATGTATTTAACAGGAATTTCAGTGGAAAAGGATACGCGACGGAAAGTGCTAATAGGCTCTTACAATATGGCTTTGAGGTATGTAATGCTCATAGAATACAAGCTCATTGTAATCCGGAAAATAGTTCTTCCTGGCGGTTGCTTGAAAGACTTCATATGCGCAGGGAAGGTCATTTTATGCAGAAGGCGTTTTTTCATTGCGATGAGCAAGGTAATCCACTATGGCATGATGCATATGAATATGCCATTTTATCTAATGAATGGTTTGAACGTTCAAAATAAGCAAAACACCGCCCACGGCTCAAACTCGACTTCATGAGTATCGGTATTAGCGACAGTGAACAACGAGGTAAAAATGTTTGCAGCGGTAGTTGCTGTACTCAGCGTTAACATGGAGTTTTTATATACTGCGATTCAACAAATAAGGTAAATAAATAAGGTGAATAAAGAAGGTGACAGTATGAAGGTTATAGGAATTAATGGAAGTCCCCGCAAGAACAGGAATACAGCAATCATGTTAAAAAATGCCTTAGAGGGGGCAGCTTCTAAAGGAGCCGAAACAAAGTTATTTCATTTGTACGATTACAAATTTCAAGGATGTATCAGTTGTTTTGCCTGTAAAAAGGCGGCTGGGCATGGAATGTGTGCCATGAAAGATGATATTACTCCATTGCTTAAAGAAATAGATACAGCTGATGCTATATTGTTGGGTTCCCCTATCTATGCTGGTAACATAACCGGCGTGATGCGTTGCTTCCTGGAACGTGCAGTATTCAGTAATGTAACTTATAGGCGAGATATTGCTACTTACTTTTCATGTAAAATTAATGTTGGATTTATATATACGATGGGTGTGCCAGAGAAATATATCGACGAATATGGTTCTATACAGGATTTAAAATACATGGAGAATTTGATTAAAAATATATTTGGCAGCATTGAAACCTTATTTGTTTTTAATACTTATCAGTTTGACGATTATTCAAAATATGAAGTAACATTTGATGTGGAGGACAAAGAGGAGCAGAGAAAAAATCAATTCCCTATTGATTGTAAAAATGCTTTCCAGTTGGGAATAAAAATTACTGAATAGTTTATGCACTTATGGGGGTATAATTCAATGAAATACAAAGCATTATTTCTTGACTTTTATGGTACTCTTGTTCATGAGGATGATATTGCGATAAGAGAAATAACCACAATATTAAGCAGCAACACTGAAGGTGCTACTTCCAGAGAGATTGCTTCATTTTGGTGGTCAGTTTTTAGGAAATTGTTTGAAAACAGTCACGGTGAAATGTTTCGGACACAACGAGAATTGGAATCACAATCTATCCAAGAAACTATACAGCATTTTAACTGTAAAAACGTAGATCCAGATATTGACAAATACTTATTTTCATTTTGGGTTCGACCTGAGATTTATCAAGATGCAATAGAGTTTTTTGGCAAAAATAACCTTCCTGTATGTATTGTTTCAAATATTGACAGAGATGATATTAAAGCTGCTCTCAACTTTCACAAAATTCCATTTGACATGCTGGTTACAAGTGAAGATGCGCGCTCATATAAACCTCGCAGTGAAATCTTCCATATAGCGTTAAATCAGATGGGACTAACTCCTGCCGATGTAATACATATTGGTGATTCACTCACCTCTGATGTGATAGGTGCAAAAAATTGCGGAATAGATACATTTTGGCTTAACCGAAAAAATCGTATGCTCACATCCGATATTGCTCCTACTTATTGTGGAAATTCATTGCTTGACGTAATTCCTTGTTGCCGAATAGTATAAGCATTAAGCTGTTTTGTGCAAACAGAAGCATAACAGCTTTTTTGAATGACTATGCTAAATTTATATAATCTACGATAGAGAGGAAATATTGTAATGCATGATAATAATGTCTGGGTTAAAAAAGTATTAAAAAATGAAGATATATCGTTAATAGGATTTGCAGTGCAAATTTCGGCTCAACGGACTGCCAATTTCGCTTGAAACGGACTGTCGATTTCGGAGTATCGGTCTGTCTGTTTTGCTTCAACGGTCTGTAAACTAATTATTATGGTAAAATGTTTCCTG
>Ga0153941_1000407_pt1 | contig 19129 bp, 19 predicted proteins | sample TSNJ025MetaG_FD_104733 | JGI IMG/M metagenome (GOLD analysis project Ga0153941, IMG submission 104733) | Attine ant fungus gardens microbial communities from New Jersey, USA - TSNJ025 MetaG | ecosystem: Host-associated > Fungi > Mycelium > Unclassified | place: USA: New Jersey, Brendan T. Byrne...
CAACAGCCTGACCCGGTGTGGATGCCCTGACCGGCACCTCAAAGGTACAAAGCACTTTACCGTCCGGTTGCTTTTCTATCCGGCAGTAATCGCCTCTGTGCTGATATCTGATCTTGGCCAGGACCCGCATTGGTTCTGTCAAATCCGTGATTGCCATATAGTTGACATCACCGCATAACACCTTTGTGGTAAAGGCATCTTCGTTCTCCCCGATTACCACCTCATTGGCTTCCGGACGTATTTGTGTTACAAATACCGGATGTCCCAATGCAAGGTTCAGCCCTTTACGCTGTCCTATGGTATAATGGGTGATACCTTTATGCCTGCCAAGTACTGTGCCATCCTTTGTCACAAAATTACCCGGCCCCGGAACCTTTCCTCCTGTTTCCCTTTCAAGAAAACCAGCATAATCATGGTCAGGTATAAAGCAGATATCCTGGCTGTCAGGTTTATGGGCAATGGGCAGATTCTGCTCAGCTGCAATACGCCGTATCTCATCTTTGGTATAATCACCAACAGGCATGAGCGTATGGCTAAGCTGCTCCTGTGTCAGGTTATATAAAGCATAGGTCTGGTCTTTTCCTTCCGTTACAGAATTAGCCACTGCATATCGTCCGTTCTCAAGCTTTCGTATCCTTGCATAATGCCCGGTGGCAATATAGTCCGCACCGATCTCCAGACTCCGCTTCAATAACGATTCCCATTTCACATAGCGGTTGCAGGCTATGCAGGGATTAGGGGTATAACCTCTTAAATATTCCTCTATAAAGTAGTCAATTACATGGCATTTGAATTCCTCCTGGAAATTCATTACATAGTATGGAATATCAAGACATTCCGCAACTCTTCGTGCGTCATCCACAGCTGTCAGACCGCAGCATCCGCCATTTTCCTGCCTGAGTCTGTCCTCTTCCTCCTGCCAGATCCGCATAGTGACACCTATCACCCGGTATCCCTGCTCCTTCATCAGATAAGCTGCTACGGAAGAATCAACACCGCCTGACATCCCCACTACCACTGTCTTGCTCATATATTATTGCCCTCCGGGAGTCTCTGCCTGCAGCCGATATAACTGGTTCAATATCTGCGATACATTCTGTTTGGCATTTTCCACCTGTGACCTTGCTTCATTGATTTTGGACTGCACCAGCCAGTCCACGATAAGACCATCAAAAAAAACATCAGCAAGCCGCATAAAATCACCAACCTGAATATTCACATCCGGTATATTATCCACATCCATAAGCTCTCTCTGCAGCCTGCGCAGAGCACTTTTCGCATATTCCATCTCCTGCTGCGCCGCATCCAGTTTGGAATGCTTTACCATACTGCTGATAAATCCTCCTCCCAGCATGTCCCAGATTCCCCAGTTACGGGCACTGCCAAGCTGTGTCTCTACACGCTCAAGACTACTGAGCGCGTCTTTTGCCGCTTCAATTGCTTCCACGATTTCTTTATATTGCATCATTTATTATCCTTTCTTAATCCGACTGCGGAAATGTTTGAATATTTTTTATTATATCATTCCTGACTTATTACCGCCAGTATAAAATAATGCAGATATTTCGCCAATTTAAGTTGATTAATATGACAGAATATGTTAAGTTTTTAATATTGAATAATTATATGGAGGGTTATATATTTGAAATCTAAAGGAATGATTCTGGCAATCACTGCACTTCTCTTGCTGTTGTGTACCGGCTGCGGTGAGGATAAAGAGTTAACACGTTTCAAGAAGGATATAGATGATTTTTGCACCAATATTTCAACCTTGGATACTGCAATTAATTCAATTGATGCTGAATCTGAATATGCCACACAGGAGCTGCTGGGATATCTTGATGAACTTGATTTGGAATTCCAGCATCTGGCGGAAATTGATTTCCCTGCGGAATTTGACTATCTGGAAGATTTGGCGCAGGAGTCAAGTGATTATATGACAGAAGCTGTTATCTATTACCATGAAGCTTACAGTAATCAATCATATAATGAAAATACAGCAGAATATGCTCATGCAAACTATTCCAGAGCCTATAAGCGGGTACAGATTATTATTACTTTTCTTCATGGAGAAGAACCAGATGATGCGGATTTAAGCATTGAATATGAAGATAAAAAAGGAAACAGCTGATTATCAGCTGTTTCTTTTTTATGACAGTCTGCCGTACCTGCAGCAGCATAGTTTATCCCATATTATTTTAATAATTTTAATGCTCCCAGTAAAGGAATTTCTTTTTCCTCACCCTTTGCAGCCCCTATAAGTCCGATAACCATGCAAACAAATAATAAAATACTTAGTATCCATGATGCCAGCCCGCCTATAAGGGGAATATACCCGATAATATAGGAAACAAGATACCCAAGCCCGATTACCAGTCCCTGATTCAGATGAAACTTGGATGCTTCTTTCTCTCCTGCCACATATGCTACTACAAAACCTATAATTGTTAAATATGATACAATATCTGTTGTTCGTTTATCCATGATTTGTCCTCCTGTTTATTTTCTAAAAGATTTGTAAATATACTTTAGATATACTTCAGCCAGTTATATGAGCCTGTGCCTCCAAACAATAACAAAATAACAGATAAAGCAAAAAGTATAGCTCCCAATACAACTGCTATGATTGAACATACAAGCCCTGCCACTGCCATACCGCTTTTTCCGGTCTTTCTGGAAAGTATATAGCAAATAATTCCGCCGATTCCCAGTAGTATACCTCCCTCATTAAGCCAGCACACAATGACAAGTGAGAATATACCAAGTATCATACTGACAATTGCCAGTATATTTACAGAATCCTGTCCGGCACTGTTGTATGACTGGGGAGAAGAATATCGGATGTTAAAGGTATTACCGCTAAACCTCTGGTTACTGTTTTGAATATTGTACGGGTTATTGTCCTGATAACCGTACTGGCTATTATTCCGGTTGTCTTGTTGGCTGCTGTCCTGACTGATACTTTGACTGTCATATACATTTTGATTATTGCTCAGGCTGGGTTGGCTGGTCTCTTTGTTATGTTCGTCCATTTACCTCTCCTATAAGCTGATCATTCCTTTAGCGGCATTCCTCTGCCGTCAGTATTAATCTTACCTGCCAAAATCATAATGCCCTCTACCAGGCCCCATATATATACTGCCAATGCTAAGAAAGCGCCAATAACAATACATGACAGCACTATACCAACAATTGACAATACCAATTGAACAATTGCTCTTTGCGTATAACCCAGATAGAAATTATGAACACCAAAAGATCCCAAAAAGATCCCCAGCAAACCGGCAGCAATCTTTGACTTGGCATCAGCAGGTACCGGTCCCTGCGCGCTTACTCCGCAACTCATGCAGACTACAGATTGAGGCGGAAGAGGTGTGCTGCAGCAGTGGCAGTAATTTGCACCCATTCCTTTTGCCATACCACATTTCACACACATGACCGCTTCGTCAGTCACATATGGTTCACCGCAATTCTTACAAAAATACATGAAAAACCTCCTTTAACTATATTAAAATTTCCTCGCATATATCAACTATGTAAAATTGTCAAGTATTTGACAATCCTTACATTTTTATTATTATACATGAAAAAAAGTATCTTGACCAGTACTTTTGAAAGTCTTTATACAGATTTTGAAAGTCTTAAAAATACTTTTGAAAGTCTTTAAATATTAACAGTTCCTGTTACGAATAAGTGAATTGGTGGTATAATACTTTTAGAGGTATTTTAGAGATTTATATGGTACTATATAAGTATGTTCATATCCGGTAAGAGACAGGAGGTTGAAAATGTGAGAATCTTATTTGTTGAAGATGATAAAAACTTAAATGAAACACTTACCTACCATCTGATCAGGGAAGGATATCAGGTTGATTCTTGTATGAATGGGGAGGACGCGTGGAATTATATGGAACAGCACGCCGCAGATCTGATTATACTGGACCGGATGCTGCCAGGCTGTTCCGGTATGGAACTTTTAAAAAAACTCCGTCAGACAGGTGATACCACACCGGTGCTGATGCTGACTGCTCTGGGTACATTGGCCGATCGTGTGGAAGGACTTGACACCGGCGCTGACGATTATTTGATTAAACCTTTTGCCATGGAAGAATTAATGGCGCGTATCCGAAGCCTTTCCAGGCGTCAGACAGGCGGTTCAGTTGTTTTAAGCAGTGAATTGGTCTATGAAGACTTAACCTTTAAGGAAATGGAGGGTGAATTAACCGGTCCGGGCGGAACATGCACTCTTTCCAGGAGAGAATGCGAATTAATGGAGGTTTTTCTTCATAATCCCAGTCAGACATTAAACCGCGGGCAGCTATTGACAAAAGTATGGGGGCTCTATAATGAGGTCGAAGAAGGGAATCTGGATAATTACATCTTTTTCCTCCGTCGGCGTCTCAAAAGCGTTTCTTCGAAAGTAACCATCACCACAATACGTGGAATTGGCTACCGGTTAAGTTAGAATATGAGGTATACTATGTTCCGTAAATTGCATCTTCATCTTACTATATTCTGCGCAGCCATTACAATTTGCATTTTATGCATTTTTACGGCTTTGTACTTGTATATTGCAGAAAATACACTGACAGATAATCATTATCTTTCGTTTCAGCATGATATGGATACACTCTGTACCAATTTGGAGCAGCAGATAACCATCACACATCAGTATCTGTTAAAACTGAAGCAAAGCAATGATTATCTTTTATTTTTATGGGATAACGACCAGCCTTTTTATTTTAATTCCCTGAATTATAGCGAGGAATATCAGATATTGGCAGAGCAGATTAAGTCCTATTATACAGATACACTCCTGCCGATTAAAGGCAATGACGATTCTGCCCATCATGAATTTATCTATGAGGATGATAATAATCGACAATATGTTGCAGGAATTGCCCAAATCTATCCCGGGCAGTTGTCTGCGGCACAAATTCTGGCTGCCCGAAGCAATGCACAAGGTCTGACACTTTTGGCCATCTATCCACGTGAAAGCTTCCTGGAACAGCTGAAAGCGCAGCGTATGTGGTTTATCCTGATAGCGGCTGTAGGTTGTATCCTCTTAACAGCCTTTGCCTGGCTCTTTACCAGGCGGCTCATAAAACCCCTGCAGGAAAATCAGCAAAAGCAGATACAATTTGTTTCAGATGCATCTCACGAGCTTCGGACTCCTCTGGCAGTCATACGTTCCTGTATCAGTGTCCGCCCGCCGAATTATGCAGAAACCATTCAATATGAGTGTGTTCATATGGGTAATCTGATTGAAGATATGTTAACCCTTACCAGCCTGGAAAATCATTCCCAGCCCCTTGTAATGGAATGGATCGAAGCAGATACTCTTTTACTGCATATTTATGAAGAAATGGAACCTTTGTGCCTGGAAAAGTCTCTGGGACTGTCTGTCATACTTCCCGATGAAGCCTTGCCGAAAGTCCGGGCAAACCCCATGAGACTGAAACATCTCTTGTTAATACTGATTCACAATGCCATAAGCTATACCCCGCCTAAAGGTCAGATTGCATTAAAGGCATCACATGACCATAAATGGATCGTCTTCCAGGTAACCGATACCGGAACTGGTATCAGCGATGAAGACAAAAATCGGGTATTTGACAGATTTTACCGGACAGACAAATCACACACCGGTAAAGAGCACTTCGGCTTAGGATTATGTATCGCAAAAGAAATTATACAGGCTCATAAAGGAACCATCACAATAACGGATAATCCCGGCGGCGGTACAGTCTTTACCTGCTGCATTCCTCTGTGATCAGCAGTTTTACGTTTATTCGGTAACATCCAGTATTTTATACTCAGGGAATGTAAGTATGGTTTTAAATAAATCACCGTCCAGATTAATCAGGAAATATCCGCCCTGTACTTCTGTCAGACTTTTTGTTATGGAAAGTCCAAGGCCGCTGCCTTCCGTTGTACGGGAGGAATCCCCTCTGATAAAACGTTCCGTTAATTCATCCGGACTGATATTAAGAGGCTGTTCCGATATGTTTTTGATGGAAACAACTATCTGTCCTGTCTCCATCCACATATCCACATATACCCTGGTCTTCGGCATGGCGTATTTACAAATATTATTAAAGAGATTCTCTATAATTCTCCACATTCTCCGGCTGTCTGCATATATATAAGCCGGAACAGCCAGACCTTCAAATATAACCTGCAGTTCTCTTTGTTCAAATTTTTCAGAAAATTCCCCGATTGCCTGGTTCAGCAATTCTGTTAATTCCAGCATTTCATTATCCAGGACAATATTTCCCGAAGATATTTTGGATGCTTCCACCAGATCGTCTGTCAGCTGCTTCAGCCGTTGAGATTTTGCATCCAGAATATCAATATAGGTTTTAACCGGTTCCGCCTGTATCCTTTCTCTTTTTAACAGATCAACGTAATTGATAATAGAGGTCAGAGGTGTCTTGATGTCGTGGGATACATTGGTGATCAGATCTGTTTTCATCCGCTCATCCTTCATACTGGTCTCCACTGCCTTACGGATGCCTTCTCCAATATTATTTACTGCCTCAGCCAGTTCTTTACTTTCACCGTGAAGCTTATTCACATCCAACTGGAAAGCTGCATCACCTTCCCGAATCCTGTTGATTCCTTCCACGATATCTTTCATTTCTGCATTCCGGCGAAACAGTACCACCCCAACAGATGCATCCAATACCAACAGAATGGTTCCGCCCATCAGGGACAAAAAGAAATCCGCCCTGTTTAAAATAAACCTGAAGATAAAGAAAACCCCAATCAGGTTGATTAATAAAAAAATGTTATATGGAATCAGGGTTCGAACCACACTATTCCCATGGTGACGTATCTGATTCCCGATATTATAGCAAAAATCATACACCTTACGCAGCAAGCTGTCACGCCAAAGCCGCCTGCTTTTTAATTTCCGCACCATGCTGTACCAGATGGCGCTGAATGTCAGGCTTGCAAAAAAACCACATAAGGCAGCGGCTCCTATCAGAATCGCATAAGTGGAGGAACCTGCCGAAGCAGTCAGTGTTATGTCAGCCAGATACAACAGCGCATATATAGCAGCTGCAATAACAACCAGCAAGATTGCCAACGAAAGCTCAGTCCAGATGCAGTCAAATCCATTTACATATAAAATCCTGGTTTCATGCACATCCTTTGCCCAGCCTGCTGTAACTGTCAAATAAATCCATATTATTAACCAGGCTGCAACCGCCGCAGCCAGCCAGGTAAGACTATTTCCAAGCCGGGAATTTATGTTGTCATATTGAACAGCCGCCTGCACAAAGGAATCATTTGCCACAGGATATGTGGTGTCCAGACCAATCCAAATCCTTGTACCTTTAGAATACACATATTCGTAATTTGACATGGAAGAAATCAACCATGACTGATAATCAGCCATGTTCCCCTGATACTCATCTTCATCCACATAGTAAATGATGTACCGTCCTAATTGACTAAAATAGTCAGTTATGTCATCCGGTACCTGCCGCAAATTCGTAATGATCTGCCGGTTCGTTCCGCTGCCTGTCTGGATATAGTAACGAATATTGGATATATCCTCATCATAAAAATTCTTCTGATTGTTGTAGTGATTATAGTTATAAGTAAGATCATTAATTGCCGTGATCACATTTTCTTCCAACTGAAAATATTCAATCCAGTTTGATGCAATACCAGACAGCTGCCCATGTCCATCCACTGTCGTATAGAGACACTGCAGCAGGGAAAACTCTATCACCTCTGCGCCTTCATGATCCGTTCCAATAGATAAATAGTTAGCTATATTATTGACATAATATTCAAATACCATGTCGATCAGATCTTCCTCACTATAATAACTATAGATTCCATAGAGCAGTTCCGGGTCATCTTCCACTGTAATCCGAGCTGCTTCAGAAGATGAATCAATAAAGTTACCCTCATCTACAGCGATTTTTAACGTTTCTTCTACTTTGTATGTTTCCTCTTCTGACAATACTAAATCTGCTCCATGGCTGCTTTCCTCTCTGAATCCCAGAAATTTCAGCTGCATGGCTTCATTCAGATAGAAATTGGAATAGTCCAGAATATCTGATCCCAGATAACATACAAAATCATGTTTTGACATGGTACGGGTGATCTTTTCAACGCCGTATTCTCCCCATTCCAACAGATCCCCCAATTCATAAACTGCTGTCACGTTACAGTTATTGATACCAGACTTTCTATTTGCATATGCCGTGACATCAATGTCCTTGTGTAAATCCAGGTAACCATTTGACTCCAACTGACCTTTAAGCACTGCCAGTTGAATCACTTCATATGCCGCTTCACTAAACATTGATTGAAATATCCGTGAATCTGCGAATTCCCCCGCTTCTTCCAGTATATCTATGGAATGAAGCCGGCTGTTACCGCTTCCGTCTGTTACCACTATCCGCGTGGAGTAAGCAATCATAATGATAAAAACAATGGCTGCAGCTGCGATCAGATGCTGGGCACAGCCTGCCAGAATTCTTACTAATATTGGCTTTTTGATATTATCCATACATAACCTCCACGATTATTCCTCCGGCGATCATCAGAAACAGCTTAGCAGCCAGGCTGATTTGTTCCAAAATTTTTCTCACATTTATAACCTACTCCCCAGACCACCTTCAGATATCTTGGTTCTCTGGGATTAATTTCTATTTTTTCACGGATATGACGGATATGTACTGCTACCGTATTATCAGCTCCTATTGCATCCTCGTTCCAGATACTTTCATAAATCTGGTTGATGGAAAATACCTTACCCTGGTTCTTAACAAGAAGAAGCAGTATATTATACTCAATTGGTGTTAATTTTACACTTTCACCATCTACGGTTATCTCCTTGGTATCATCATTAATAATCAGACCGCCAACCTGATAAATTGAGCTGTTGTCTGTATTCATACTTCCCAGGGAGGTATATCGGCGCAGATTCGATTTTACTCTGGCTACAAGCTCCAATGGATTAAAGGGTTTCGTGATATAATCATCCGCCCCTATATTCAGACCCAGAATCTTGTCAGTATCTTCCGACTTTGCTGACAGCATGATTATGGGAATGCCGCTGTACTCGCGTATTTTCAAAGTTGCCCTGATGCCGTCCAGTTTGGGCATCATAATGTCAATGACCAGTAAATGTATATCCTCTTTCTGAAGAACCTGCAGTGCTTCTTCTCCGTTATAAGCCTTATAGATCTGATATCCTTCCTGTACAAGATAAATTTCTATTGCATCCACAATTTCCTTATCATCATCACATATTAATATATTTGCCATGTCTGTGCCCTCCGTCTTGTTCATGACCGCCATTCGTACGCTCACTAACTCTCATTAAATCATATAAAAATTAAAGGTTATCGGTTAAAATTATTAATATTTCTTTAACATTAAAAACGCTCCCAGATTCCCCCGTTTCCCGCCGCTGGCCCTGTGAGAAAATAAGTAACTGCTGTTGTGACAGGTACAGACATCGGTTACTTCAATATTTTCAGCCGGGATGCCGCACTTACGTAGAAGTATCAGGTTACACAGCCAAAGATCCAGCCGGAATTTGGAAGCATCTCTTCCTTTTACCAGTATACTTCTGTCATGGCAGTCATACAAGCCCTTACTGTTAATTTCATACAAGATATCATCCGTACCTCTGAATGCTTCCTGAAAGGCTTCTGCAACATCATCACTGACCTCATAGCATTCCTGACATATGGAGGGACCAATTGCCGTATGGATATTCTGGGGATGGCAGCCGAAGGCTTCCGTCATTGCTTCTGCCGTTTTAACCGCCATATGCTTAACTGTTCCTTTCCATCCCGAATGGGAAAGACCAATGGCACGTTTTACAGGATCCACAAAATACAGCGGTACACAATCTGCATACAAAGTCACCAGGCAGATTTCCGGAACATCTGTAATCAGACCATCCACATCCGTATAATCCCTGGCGCAGACAACGCCCTTTCCCTTGTCCCTTGCTGTTACGGTACGGATATTCACTGTATGGGTCTGGTCAGAAGTCACCATGTCCTGGGCCCGGCAATTAAGTACCCGGGCTATGCGTTGGTAGTTTTCCAGTACATTTTCTGCATCATCCCCCCGTGAATAGCTCAGATTCATCTCTGCCAGGTCTCCCCGGCTGACGCCGCCGGTCCGGGTAGTAAAAAGATGTTCCACAACGTCCAGTTCAGATAAACCGGGAAAGGTAAAATAATCAAGATTCTGCCTTATTACAGGCGGACAAATGCTATTCTCATGGATCACTGCTCCTCTGGGACGCCTGATCCGTTTTATTTTTATCATAGTAACATAACTCCCCTAATGTATTGTATGCTTTATTGATTTGCATATATATGGCTGAAAGCATTCTGATGCCAGGTAAATTCACCGTCCCGTATGGCCAGTACATCATATCTGACCGCGGTAAAAGCATTCATACGGTGCCTGTACCTGTAATAATCCGCCACCCTGCAGATTTTCTTCTGTTTTATATACCCTACTGCGGCTTCCGGCGTACCTTTTTGGCTGGATTTCCTGTATTTCACCTCCACAAATACCAGATAGCCGTTATGGTATCCTATCAGATCAATTTCTCCCTGACGGCAGCGGAAATTACGTTCCATAATCTCCATCCCCTGTCCGGTAAGATACGCAGCGGCATTCAACTCCCAGTCACTGCCTGTTTTTCTTTTATTCACGCAAGCCTCCATAAAATCCACAGACCGGCTCAGCGTAAGCCGCTCTTTGAGAACTTCTTGTCCATTGCATCCACAAATACAAGGATTTCCGCTACCACTTCATAAAGCTCCGGCGGTATCATATCGCCAATCTCCAGTCTGGACAGCGTATCTGCCAGCTTATCATCCCGGTGGACCGGAACATCACTTTCCTTTGCCTTCTCAATGATCTTTTCCGCCAGTATTCCTCTGCCGCTGGCAACTACCTTTGGTGCTGCTTCATCCACATGATACTCCAGGGCAATGGCTTGTTTGTAAAATTTCTTCTTATCATCCATGATATATACCCCTTTTCTGCCGTATGCAGCAGGATTCGTTCTGTTTCATGTTATGGCTTATGCCCTGACATCAAAAGCATAATGAACCAATTGTTTATTGGTATCATCCTGCAGTATGGCATCCAGTACCGGATTGGAGGATGCCTCCGTTTCTTTTACACGCAGTTCACACTTCACAGCATATCCCCGTGCCTCCAGCCGTTCATTCAGCATATGGATGTTCTCCATCAAAAAATCCAGCATTTTGTCATCACTAAGATAAAAATGAGTATTGACTTTTTCGTTCTGCATGGCAACATAAATGTCTACCGGTCCCAAATGTTCCATATCCAAATGCAGAAAAGCACTGACATTTCCATCTTTGGCCGCCAGGTTTCTTTTATTCGTATAGACATACAAATCACCGTGTGCTGTATTCTGATTCATTTTCAACGGCAATTGGATATACGTGTAGATCTGATTCAGCTGATTCATAAAATCCAGGTTCTGGTTCAGATTCGTGACACCTCTGGCCATATTGCTGCTTTCCTGTCCTGTTGCTTCCAGTGCCTTGGCCAGCGTATCCAGCTGACTTCCCAGGCGCCGATACAGCTCACTGACTTTCGAAGCGTCCTTTACATCCTCCGGATTCAGAGTCCAGCCGCTTTTCAGGGAATCTGTCAATAGTCTGGTAAATTCAGGATCCGCAAGCAGACCGGCAACCTTAACGGATAGTTTGCCGGACATGGCTTTTTCTGCCATTTGAAGGATATTGCCGGTCAGATTCAACAAGTCATAAGTGTTTTTTATATTATTATATGTATTTCCTATATCATTCCTGCTCAGGTTGTTTTGCTTTATCTGGTTTATTGCTTCCTGCAATTCCTGATAATCAGAATCCGGCAGCCTGATCTCATCCAGGAGGGTTTGGAGTTTATTGAGTAGTCCGGCCCGGGCATCATGCGGTATTCCACCTGCAGTTGTTTTACCATCCACCGTCGTTTCATGGATAACGGTCTCTGCGTTTTCGGCATCTTTCGGTACTTCTTTATTCTCAATGATAATGTCCATATCCCCATTTTCATGTCCTTCAAGAAGGACATTTCCTTTTTGAAGGACATTTCCTTCTTGAAGGACATTTCCTTCCTGAAGTACATCTCCCTGTAAGGCAGACAGCTGTCCGCTCATGCCCTCCTGCCCCTCAAGCATGCCTAGTATTGTATTCGTAAGATAAAGTGCATTTTCCACCTGTCCGTTCTGCAGCATTCCTTCCATTACCACCGGAAATTCTCCTGTTACATAGTTCATTCCTTCCGTCAGCTGATGGGTCATATTTCTATAGGATGCAAGCTGTTCCAGATTTTCTGCTGTTACCGGCAGACCCATTTTATGCAGATCAATAATATCATGATAAGAGGAAATCTTATCATGGTAAGAAGATATTTTGTCATTTATCTCCGCGTCCAGATATGCTGAGATTTCCCGGAAAACCTGCTGTAAAGAATTTTTATCCACTGACAGGCCGGCTTTCATCATTGATTGGGTCATGTCTACCGTCATATGGTTCACCGGAAGTGATGACATAGCCAGTGCTTTAAGTACATTTGCGTCTGTCGCTGTATTGGCAAATAACGGTGTCAGTATCAGTGATTTCCCATTATTCATTACCTGAAATGTCATTCCTTTCCCCATTTCAAGATTCATACTATGTTCCAGTCTTGCACTAATCACCAGCTCATCCGTCAGCCGGATCTGTAATTCGCTTCCATTTTTTGAAATGATTTCCCCATGTATTGTCTGACCGGGAACCAATGCTTTTAACTGCCTGTTTATCTGTATATTTTGAGCCGCATCAGTTACACCGGCCGCCGCCTTGCTGCCGGTTGACACTTTATTATTTGATAGGTTAAAGAAATCAGATAGCTGCATACTCACTCTCCATACATAAAGTTTTTGATAAAGCTCCTGCGGTGGATAGGCGTCGGACCATACTTTTTCAATGCCTCAATATGACCGGCGCTTCCATAACCTTTATTACCGGCAAAATCATATTCGGGAAATACTTCTGCATATTCCTTCATAAGACGGTCTCTGGTAACCTTGGCAATAATACTGGCTGCACCGATGCTTATGCTCTTTGCATCACCTTTAATGATCGGCACCTGGGGAATTGTAACCTCGGGAATCGTCACCGCATCATTCAGCAGGATTCCCGGAATCACTGAAAGTCTGCCAATCGCCTCCCGCATAGCCTCATAAGTCGCCTGGAGAATATTGATTTCATCAATACGCCCGGGCGAAGCATAGCCGATTGCCCATGATATGGCATTTTCAGTGATGACTTCATACAACTCTTCTCTTTTCTTTTCGGAGAGTTGCTTTGAATCATTAATATATAATATATCACAATCTTTTGGTAAAATAACCGCACCGGCAACCACCGGACCGGCAAAGGGACCTCGTCCAACTTCATCTATCCCGCAGACATAAGAATAGGAGGCATATTTTTCTTCATACACCTTCAGGTTCCTGGTCCGTTCTTTTTCCTGCTCATATTCTAAAAGTTTTTTTTCTGCAGACCGGACAAGGCTTTTTACACCGCTTCTTTCATCCGCTTGCCAGGTATGTATAAATTCAGGCAGCTCATTTACACAAGCTGCCTGGTACAATTCTTTTATCTTAGCTATAGCTCTCATATGTTCATCCTCTTTTATATTATTGATGCTCTAATATACCAATCGTGTCAAGAGGCCATATCCGTAACCAGGCACGTCCGATGATATCCTCCCGGTGTATATTTCCTACAATCACTTCCCGGCTGTCCATACTGTTATTACGGTTATCTCCCATTACAAAATACTCGTCATCTTCCAGGTTAACCGGATACGTGACAGAACCTAATTGGCCTGCACTGATCACTTCCCTGCCATAAGATTCAAGCAACGGTTCGCCATCAATATAAATAACCCCGGCCTCATCAATTTCCACAGTCTCGCCTGGCAATCCAATGATCCTCTTGATGTAATAAGTATTCTCTGCATATTTAAACGGAAATACAATGATGTCATATCTCTCCGGGTCATTGAATCGGTATGTTATCTTATCCACAATCAGATTATCACCATTACTGAGTGTTGGCTCCATGGATTCTCCATTTACCTCTGTTCGCTGGCCTACAAAAGTGATCATCAGATAAGTCAGACATAATACTACCAGTAAATAACATCCTGTACTGATAATTTCTTTTAATATCTTCATACTAGCTCCTCTAATGTAATACGCCCTAACCTGCCGCTGCGAAAATCATCTATTATCAGCATGGAGGCTTTTAATAAATCCGGTTCTTCTCCTTTACCGCAGCATTTCCTGTTAATGGCAATTGCCGTAAGGGTATCTGCTGAGGAAAGACTGCCGCTTATCTCATAACGTTTTACCAGAGCATCCGGGTATGAACCCTGAAGAATGGTAATCAGATCACAGGCCAATTCCTCTTTCACAATGATCTCGTCGTTGATGGAACCTATTATAGCCAGATTCCGTCCCACTTCCTGGTCTTCAAACTTTGGCCAGAGGATTCCCGGCGTATCTAACAGCTCCAGGGATTTATTCAGACGGATCCATTGCTTTCCTTTGGTCACTCCCGGTTTATTACCTGTTTTGGTACAGGCTTTTCCGGTAAATGAGTTTATAAAGGTCGATTTCCCCACATTTGGAATTCCTACTACCATTGCACGAATCGGACGGTTAACGATGCCCCGCTTCCTGTTCCGCTCTATCTTCTCTTTGCACGCTTCCTGCACCAGTCCCTGAATCTGCTTGATGCCTTCTCCTGACTTTGCGTTCACTTCCAGGGCATATATCCCTTTCTCCTGAAAATAATGCAGCCACTTTTTGTTCATCCTGCCGTCAGCCAGGTCCGCTTTGTTCAGAAGGATAATTCGTGCCTTGTTCCGGCCCAATTCGTCAATATCCGGATTACGGCTGCTTAAGGGAATCCTTGCATCCACCAGCTCTATAATCAAATCTACCAGCTTGATATTTTCCTGCATCATACGCTTTGCTTTCGTCATATGACCGGGATACCATTGATAATTCATATCTGCTCCTCTGCCAACCTCTCACTACTTCACAAATCCGGACTTTCCCTCTTCGCATCGGAACCTGAACCAGACCTCGCCGATTATATCAGCTTCCTTTACCGGTCCGATATTGGCTGACCGGCTGTCTTCACTGTTGTTGGGATTATCTCCCAGGCAAAAATACTCTCCGCTTCCCATATGAAATTCATTTTCAGCAATTCCGGCATCCACGATTTTCACATTTACCCACTCACTGGGTGCTCCATTCACATATAGTACACCCTTTTCTATCTTCACGTTGTCACCGGGCACTGCCACAACACGCTTCACATAATAGTGTGTATTTTCGTTGCCATTCGGCAGAAAAACCACCACATCACCCGCTTCAGGATTAGAAAGTATAAAACTGAAACGATTAATCAGAACACGCTGCCCATTATAAAGCGTCGATTCCATGGAAACTCCTACCACATTGGTAGACAGTCCAAGATAATAATTCAACACAGCAGCAATAAACACAGCAACTATTATGCCGAATATCCAGCTGAATATTTCTTTAATCAGATATGGGCTTATTTTTTTACGCCTTTTATAAAAACTCAATCCCTTATTTCGAGCCATACATACCGTTCCTTTTATGTGGATATTAAACATATGAAACATGCTATATTTATGATTATAACATCTCTAAGGAAACAGAAAAGAGGCTGTCGCACAAGATTCCTTTGTAATCAGATACTGTTCACCTAGCGGGATGTTACCCTCTGAACAATAACTGTAACCACACCTTGTACCACAGCCCTAAGACCTCTTCCATATACAAACATTACTCCGGCAGAGTAATATTCACTATCTGACCAATTCCTTAACTTTCGCTCTTTTACCCACACGGCCTCTTAAGTAGGTTAGCTTAGCACGTCTTACTTTACCTCTGCGCACAACCTCTATCTTCTCTACATTGGGAGAATGTAACGGCCAGGTCTTCTCAACACCAATTCCGTTGGATGATTTCCTGACAGTGAAAGTCTCTCTGTTGCTTCCGCCCTGTCTCTTTAATACAACACCTTCAAATACCTGGATTCTTTCGCGGTTACCTTCCTTGATCTTACCATATACTTTTATGGTATCACCAACGTTGAATACTGCCACATTTTCTTTCAGCTGTTCAGCTTCGATTTCTTTGATAATATTACTCATAATGAGCCTCCTATGATTTCTGGATGTTCTTAATACATACGGCAGCTGCCTGCGTAACAGAGGACCATCTCGTTTTCACAACATTTTGATTCTATCATAACACCTGTTTTAATGCAAGTACTTTTTTATTGCAGTTTCAGGGAAGCTGTATCCAAATTTTTTTTCATGGATAATGTCAGGGAAGTGATATCACTTCCATCTGCCTCAGGAATTTCTGCCAACAGAACCACATCCACACTTGAGCCTGCCGGTATGTCTCCCTTAAATAGGGAAAGGTCATTTTCAAACAGTGTAAGCATTATATCTCTCTTACTATTCCCATTTATACTGATATAAAAAGTCAGTGTCTCAGAAAGCAGATCCACATTTTGTGTAACCTGTGACTGATTATTTATTTTAAAATCAATCACCAGCAGTATCTTTCCAGCGGGAGCATCCAACCGGACATCAGAATTGCTGTCATCAGGATACTGTTGTACAACCCGGTGACCCTCGTAACTGATACTGATTCCTTCCGGCAGGCTCAAAAAGCCTTCGATTGTTGTATCCGCAGTATCAATCGGTTTATCTGTCTGTCCCTGTGTATCTTCTCCCACGGATACAACCGGGGTGTCATCAGTTGTATTCATACGTCCGGCCGTTTCTTCCTCCGTATCTCCACGCATCGCTGCCATGTTCTCCTGTATCCGCTTTTCTCTTTCATCAGCAGCTTCAAGATCCACAAGCCTGCTTGTACTGTTTTTATTGTACTTAATTAACAGACTTGCTGTATACTGGCTGATCTGCGCCTGCTCTTCCTCAGTCATTTCAGGGATTTTGTTGCTGCAGCCTGTACATACAAGCATACAGATACTAAGTGCCAACCCGGCTAAGTATGTTTTCCTATTCATTCCCTTTTCTCCCTACTAATTATTCTGCTTTAATATCCCGCTTTTCCAAAACGATATAAATACCGGCGATAATTAACGCAATGAACCCAACCACAAAAAATACCACCATCTTCTGGAAAACCTCTGCACCATAAAAATCAAATAAAATAACCTTCCCACAGATAAACAGTGAAAGTACCAAACCATAAATCCGTACACCTTTTTGCCTGAAAGCAAAGCCAATCCCTACGCTGATCAGTGCAATTACCATTAAAATGATACTGGTCAGCACCGGTATCCCCATACGGGAAATCAACGCCATATAGGTCAAAAAAATCGCCAGAATCAGATTTTTAAACCGGAATGCCATGCTGTAACTAGCCTGAAATGTATGAATAATCACAGCCAGCCCGAATATCAACATCATAAAGTAAGTAACATATGCGCCTCTGTATATGATACCGGAAAGCATAAAATAGCACAGCACCTGTACTGCCAGAGCCAGATAGTTATATGCCTGTATGGCTTTTCCTTTATATCTCTTCACATTATTGAAGAGTACAGTTCCTGCAAACAAACCACCAACAATCACCGGCAGCTTTATAAGATTAGGCAGATAATTTGTTGCTAAAATCACGAAAACAGCTGTGATAATGCATTCATAATATGTCTGCCAGTTGTAAGTCAATACCAGAGATATCACCAATCCGGCAGCCATGGCATAAATATAGTTGGTATCTATATAAAACAGTGTAAAGAGACAAGCCAGGGCTGTAATGATTACTTCGCTTACCCGCAGCATCCGCACTCTTGATAATAATTTTGATATCAGCAGCATTCCAAGCATGGCAATCACAGTCTGAAGATCACCATCACTCATCACATAAAAGAAAAAAACAAGTATATTATAAAAATAATATTGCATCCATTTCTCTTTCGTTTTCTTCTCCAAGAGAAAGAAAATAATGCAAACCGCCGCTGTTACTGCCATACAGATATGCAGTAAATAATCTGCTTCCTGATTATAGTTTAACACATAACCAAGCATTATAACATAAAAAAATGCACTAATAATAAAAATTGTATTTATGGATACATTATTCTGTACGATCCCTGTATGTGAATATCCATTCCCGGGATGCCCATTTGGATTATTTTCATCCTGGCTATCTCCCAAATTGCATTTTAACAATGTATAGTAAATATAGTTCAGTAAAATCAAAGATAAAACAGCAAAAACTGCCAGATAAACACTTCCCACATCAAATAAGGCAGCCCTCATGACAATAAACAGGCTAAAGAATGCTCCTGAAATCATGTGGGTAATGCCAATAGCCCGAACGTTTTTCTTTACCGGTAAAACTACACTCACCGCACTTAACAGGAATAAGATAATGGTCAATACCAGAAAATCCGTATCTTCAATACCCTGCTGGATAATAAGTAAAAAACATAAATAACTGGCTATAACAACAATAACACGTAACAATCCGGAATCCTTTTTACGGCTTAAAAAGAGTGTTCCCAATGAAGTGACAGTCGTAATCAATACTGCTGCAACAGCGCCCAGGTTATGCAGAAACTGATAATTCAGCACAGTTGACAGGTATAGGCCGCATATCCCGATGGCAGTTAAGATCATTCCTATTTTGGGGTTCTTTTTATAAAGCAGCAGACCAGTGCTCAGTAAAGCTACTGCTATTAAATACAGGCAAATCCCTCTGACCAGCCCATTCATAAAATTCATTCCGAACATTACAAAAGCTATCAGGATAAATACGGCTCCAATAACACTGAAACCAGCCACACCTAAAGCAAACTCCGCACTTTTTTTCTTCACAGGCGGATTCGTTACAGGCGCCTGATAGAAAGCATGTGCCTGGTTATACTGCCTATCCATACCTGATTGCTCTGTGACCAACTTCTCAACATTTGGCTGCGCTGCACCTGGCTGATCCACATTCAACTGCTCTGTACCC
>Ga0153941_1000409_pt1 | contig 19026 bp, 15 predicted proteins | sample TSNJ025MetaG_FD_104733 | JGI IMG/M metagenome (GOLD analysis project Ga0153941, IMG submission 104733) | Attine ant fungus gardens microbial communities from New Jersey, USA - TSNJ025 MetaG | ecosystem: Host-associated > Fungi > Mycelium > Unclassified | place: USA: New Jersey, Brendan T. Byrne...
AACAAATAAATGAAATGAAAAAATAACATAACGATACGTTTAAATGTTCTAAATTTATTATGGCAGTTAAGAATTTTTATAACTGATAATACGGCATTATAATATCAATATTACATCAATAATAAGATGTAATTTTTTTGTGTTCAATTTAGCTTGATATTACAACAGTTTTTTCTTGTATTTACGGGCATCCACCGGCATTTTCTTACAAACCAGAGAATATCATATATATTATATATAATATATATGATAGAAAAAGGCTGTAAGCCGGAGGGGATTATATGAAGTATAATACACTTGAGGATTACAAAGACTTTTTATGCACTTGCTATACAAAAGCCACAGCGGAGACTTATTTTAAGTGCATGGAATATTTGTTATCAGACCAATACATCATTGATTGTAAAAATATCAATATTGAAAAGTTGCTACAAAAGTTAGAATCAATGAGATACAAAAATCAATATTCCAAATATAAAAATGCTTTCTTAAAATTTTGTGAATTTCAAAATATTAAACTTGATAACAATACACTTCTATCACTTGACATTATGAAATTAGATAAGAAAAAGAAATATCGGAAATTAAATAAAGTCCGTTTAACAGATATTAAGAATAAAATAAAGGTTATTCGTGATAAACGACTTAAGCTATCTTATGAAACAATGTTAGCTACCGGATTGCGTGTTTCTGAATTATCTCAAATAAAAAAAGCTGATTGTATTACAACGGAAAATTCTATTTTATTTCGCTTTATTGCAAAAGGCGGTAAAAAAGAATCGGTTCAGATATCCGCCGAATCTCACAAGCGTTTATTTAATGATTTAGTGAAGCTGATTGAGGATAACAAGCAAGAAAAGCTGTTTTATTCTTCAAATTATTTGCAGAAAGAAGCTACTAAAAGGGGTTTTCAATGTCATGACCTACGGCGTGCATTTGCTAAAATTGAATATAAGAAAAATAGGAATCTGGACAAGGTACGTCTATCTCTTAGACATAAAAGTATAAAAAACACCAAAATATATTTAAAAAGTAAGGTTGAAATATAGGTCATTTAAACATACCCATTATTACATACTGCATATACATAATATAATTGCAGTTTTGGAGGTATCGCTATTAGATTACTTGATTTGATGTTACAAGAATATTTTTCGATTGTCGAACACATAAGAATCAATACAGCACAAGAAGATAAGCGAATCATAATAGACAGTAATATTTTTTATGCTATGTTAGATAAGAATTTATACGTTAAACGAAAATACAAACTTCAATTTTATAGGCAACTTAATTTGATTATCTGCAATTCTAAAGGATTTACTTCCGTGGTCTACGATAAGGATACTAAAAAAACATTAAGAAAAGTTATTTTAAATATGGAGTCTTATCAATTAATCAAAAAGCTGTATCAAATAGAAATTAAAATGTAAAGGAGTATTTATGAGTAAAAAAGAAGAAGAATTATCTTATAAGATTGGCTATGCGGTAGGTGATGTCATATCCTTTTTTCTTTTTGGTATTTTTAGGTTGTTATTTACCGGACTAATAACTGCACCAAAAAGAAGTAAATCGGTATTTTATATTTATTTGCTTCTTATAATTCTGGCTATCGTTTCCTATTTTCTTTACGGTAATTGCTATTTTGTATGTTTGCTTGCGTTACTAGTAATAATTTTATCCGCTATAGATGTATATGTGAAAGACTATCCGCTTAAAAAAAAGAGAAAAATTTTTAAGCAGATATTTGAAGAATTAAAAATAGTCTCCTCTGGCGGTGACTATCCATATTTAATTTATGAAGAGGATACAGAGTATATAAACGTATTTGCATTTAAAACTATAGTTCCGCTAGAAGTCTGGCATAACAAACAATCTTTATTAGAATCGTATTTAAACAGTAAGATTTTAATGATAAGGCATTATAACAATGATAATAATGAAGTTGATTTATTAATTGAAAAGCAACCCTTGCCGGAAAGTATTTTATGGAACGACGATTATGTTCTAAATAAAGAATATTTAAGTTTAGGAAAAGACCATTTTGGAGTTGTGGAAATGGATTTAAACAGAAATCCACATACTTTTATAGCTGGTGAAACCGGAAGCGGAAAATCTAATATCCTGAAATGCTTAATTTATCAGTGCATTGTCAAAGATTATGAAGTCAAATTGATTGACTTCAAGCGTGGCGTTTCTTTTTCTGCTTTTTCAGACGTTGTGACAATCTATTCTGATTATGAGCGAATACAATTATTGTTAAAAAGTTTAATCCAAGAAACCAATGACCGATTGGATTTGTTAAGAAATAACAGGGTTGAGGATATAAAAGATTATAACCGTCTTGATGGTTGTTATATGCGCCGTATAGTAGTCTTTATTGACGAACTGGCTGAATTAATGCGTAGCAGTGATAAGGAAGCAAATAAGGCAATTACAAACTACTTGGAAACACTTACGAGGTTAAGCCGTGCCGTAGGAATCAATCTTATTATGGGATTACAAAGACCGGATTCAACGATAATCAATGGACAAATTAAGAATAATGTTTCCTTGCGCATTTGTGGACGCTTCATAGATCCAGAACCAAGCAGAATAATGTTAGGTAATGACTGTGCTAATAAGATAACAAATATCAAAGGACGATTTATATTAAAAGATGATACATACAGAGAGTTTCAAGCTTTTCGTATCAACGATGAATTAATGTTTTATATTCGACATAAAATGTATCAGTATTCAAATGATTATCAGAAGTCACAAGAAGATGAATATGATAATAATGATAAAAATGAAAATTATGAAGAAGAAACAATAACAAATGAATCTAAGCTAGATTTTAATTTTGATGATATTTTGTAATCACATGCATATCTATTTTATAGTGAGAGCGGTTTTTATTAAGCCGTTCTCTTTTTAGAAAGGAATGATTTTTTGAAGCCAGTCAATACTATAGAACAGTATTACATTGTGAAGTATTTATATGAGCATTTTTTTATGGATGCTATAGATATTGAACTTATTGACCGCTTTACTATTTTGGTTAGTGACATATACGGTGACATTCTTTATTTTCGTTATGAGGACGGGAAAATCAACTTTTATGATATGATTGCTAAACAATTAGCACGAAAATAATTTCACTACAATCAGATAAATTGTATAAATTAAAAATCAGATAAAAAAACTAGAAAAAACTACAAATAAAAAATCATTGACAAATAAAAAACCATTTAGTATACTCTTTTAAGTGAGTAAGAAGCCAAGTAGTCTAAATCTCGAAAAATCAAATGTTTTAAAAAATGCTTTTTTTGATTTTAGAGAAAATACTGATAAATAAAGGGTTTCGAGCTAGTACTATTTATCCATTCATGGGACATTAGCTCAGGTGGTAGAGCACTTGACTTTTAATCAAGTTGTCCGGGGTTCGAGCCCCCGATGTCTCATTATAAAAGGATCGTCAAAACCTTAGTCATATCAGGATTTGGCGGTTTTTTATTTCCTTTCCCCCAACAACCTGTAATACATTTTACAGATAAATCCGGCAACCTTCCGGATATCTTCCTTCATGCCTTCCCTGATCCAGCAATCCAGTATACTGCTGCTGCCCTGTATCAGATAATAATAAAACCACTCCTTCTCAATCACAGAAGCGGCAGGAATCTTACTCAGCAGCTCCGGCTGCCGTACTTGATAGCATAAAAGAATAAGCTTATCGTTAAACGCATGCCCATCCTGCTTATAGAAGAGAATATCATATAATTCCCTGTTTTCTATTACCTCATTTAAAACAGTAATTAGTATATCTTCCAGATCCTTGCTGTTTGATACTTCTATCTTTTGCAGCAGCTCCCTTAATATATCCTCTTCCAGCTGCTCCATTAAGTCATAGGGATCCATATAATATTTATAAAATGTAGTTCTGTTTATCTCCGCAGCATCACAGATACTTTTTACTGTTATTTTGTCCAGGGACTTTTTCCTGAGCAATTGGATGAAGCTGTCTTTTATGCATTTCCTGGTATATCTCACTCTTGCATCAGTTTTCATAAATAATAAAACCTCCTTATAACAGGTATACTATAGGAGTCAAAGACCTCGCGACATTCCTGCACAAAGCCAAAGATTGGCTTAGCCAAAGATTGGCTTAGCCAAAGATTGGCTTGGCTAAACGCCATCAGATAATCAACACATTTCGATTTATGTTTACAAAGTAACACATTTCATGTAATTGATGATTGTTTTTATATTTACAAGCATTATAATCTAAATAGATCAAAAAAACAATACTGCTTATAGGAAAAGCAGAGAAAGGCGGCATATATGTATAAATTTTGCAGCAAATGCGGACATAAAACAACTTTAGACGCGAGATTCTGCAGCAAGTGCGGATTAAAACTGGAGGATATCGTTTTTTCCTATGAAGATCCTGTTGATTACACTGAAGAATCAGATGCAGGCAGTCAATCCACTGCCGAACTTCACACAGAATCCTTCCCGGCGGATGGCATTGACAAGATCAGTTCTTCGTGCAGATTATACAATGTTGAAGTAACCACATCTGACACAAAAGAAATTCTGATTTCCTGGGAAAAAACAGAAAGCTGGAGACTGGATCCCCAAATTAACGGAAATACCCTTAACCTGAAGGAGCACAACCGTTTGGGAATGCATAATATTCATGATTTCTTCCACAATTCCGGTCATAATGTGATTAAGATCGAACTGCCCAAATCAAAAAAGTTTGATTTGAATCTTGAAAATGAGACCGGTCAGATTACTTTAACTGATATTGAGGTATTGAACCAGGCAGAGCTGAGATCTACCATCGGCCGTATCAAGGTTAACAACCTGAAAGCGCCTGAGGCTCTCCTTGTCAGCACCGGTACCGGAAGCATCCGTACCTCCGGCTTAAACGTTGGCCAAAACGTGCGCCTTACCTCTCAAATTGGCAAGATAATAGCAGAAGATGTAAAGACCACCACTTTTGTAGCAAACAATACCAGCGGACGCTGTTCTTTAAGCGACATTACCGCAAGCCAGCAGGTTACCGTAACAGGCGGCGTGGGAGAACTTCTTCTGGACCGCATCACCTCTGATAAAATGGATATCAAAATGAATGCCAGCGGCAATATCAACTGCCAGAATTTGTATTCCAATTCTTCCATATCCATTTACAATTCCGTAGGAAATATTACTTGCGGTATCCGGGATGACGCAGTTAATTACACCACACATTGCCATTCCGATCAGGGACAGAACAATTATCCTGAAATCTCAGGATCAGGCAACAAGCATCTGAATGTACGCACAAGCCTGGGAAGTGTAGATATTTTCTTCACCGGCAGCAAAGAAAAGAAAGAAAGCTAAGCAAACATCAGGTAAAACCATGAAAATAGCATTGGACAGCACCACCTGTCCAATGCTATTTTTTAATATTAAGAAATAAATAAGGTTATCCTCAGAAACTATTTATTGTATTTTCCATATTATCCTTTATAATTTTATATTATAACTGATTAACTCAGTAATAGAAAAGAGGATGGAAATGAAAAGAAAATGGAAAATGAAGCATAAAAGAGGTGTGGTTCTTGCATTAGCTGCTTCTCTTACTTTATTCCTGGCGGGCTGCCAGGGAAATAATCAGGATGAAGCCGACAATATTTCTTCGGGTGCGGATGAATATATTTATACGGCAGAATATCAGAGTCTGGGTGTTGATTATGTCAACAACATAACATATGCACAAAATGCACTCTACTATGTGCATAGCTCATGGGACGAGGCTGCCGAGACTTCCCATTACACCATATATGAAAAAGATTTGAACAGTATGGAGGAAGCCCGGGCAGTCCCTGTTGATATGCCGCCGGAAAGAAGTATTATGTGCTTCATCCCTGCCAAAGACGGTACTTTCACCATCTTCGCCATGGAATATCAGGAATCCGCCGGCAGTCCGGGAAATTACACTTATACCTATTATATCAGTAAATATGACAGTCAGGGCAGCCTTCTTACGGACCAGGATATCAGCAGTATTTTATCTGAAAGTGAATACTCCTATATTAATTCTGCCGCACTTGACACGGAAGGGCGGATTTATGCCCGCTCAGAGCAAGATATCCTGTTATTCCAGAGTGACGGTACGTATTATGGAAGCGTTTCTGTCAGTAACTATATAATGAGCCTGGGCAACAGTAAGGATGGCGGCGTATATGTGAATTATCATGGCAATGAAGGCAGTATAGTTGTCTCAGAAGTTGATTTTACAAGCAAATCCCTGGGTGAAGCCCATTCCTCCTTTCCAGGATACAACCAAATTTGTCCGGGACTGGAAAAGGATATCCTGACATATAACGAGAGCAAGGTATACGAATACGATTTAAGTACAGATACCTATACTGAGGTCCTCAGCTGGATGGACAGCAATATAAATGGTCAATATGTCCAGAATATTGCAGTAGTCGACGACGGCAGGATTGCTGCTTTCTATCGGGAATGGTCCAGTGATACCGACAGCATGGAACTGATTCTGCTGACCAAAACAGATGCAGCTTCTATTCCTGCAAAAGAAGTGATTCTTATCGGTACACTCTCTTCCTCCCAGCTATTACAGGATCTTGCCGTAAAATTCAATAAATCCAATGATACCCTCCAGATTAAGATCAAAGAATATCTGGATCATAATAACTGGACGGAAACCTCTTACCAGGACGCAATCACAGCCCTGAATAATGACATCACCTCCGGCAGCGGACCTGATATCATCGTGTTGTCAGATTCACTACCTATAAGCTCCTACGCAGAAAAAGGATTATTAGAAGATCTTGCTGTTTATCTTGAGAAAAGTGCTTCCTTAAATCAATCAGATTTTATAGAATCTGTTTTGAATGCATATACATATGATGAAAAATTGATAGCTGTAGCAGAAAGCTTTTCTTTACAGACAATCCTGGGAAAAACATCCCTGGTAGGGGAAAAAGCAGGATGGACGCTGGATGAGATGATGGATTTTGCCGCATCCCATCCTGAGGCTGAACTATTCTCCAGTTCAATAAAGCAATATATTTTAAGTGACAGCCTGCAGTACAATCAAAATGCTTTCATAGATTATACAACCGGTAAATGCCATTTTGATACGGAAGATTTTAAAAAGGTACTGGAATATGCCAATCTTTTCCCAACAGAATACAACTATGATGAAAACGATAGATCAACACCCTGGAAAATACAGAACAATGCACAGTTATTGGAAAAAATATATATATCACATACCCAGAATTTCCAAATGTACCTCTATCTGTTTGAAGAACCTGTTACCTGTATCGGTTATCCTACCGTAGACGGCAGTTCCGGTACCATATTATACTCCTCAAGCGCATATGGTATATCCTCCCTTTCAAAACATAAAGAGAGTGCCTGGACATTTATAGAATACCTGTTAAACAATGCTTACTCCAGTAATATGTTTTTCTATGGATTTCCTTCCATTAAATCCCAGCTGGAGGAAGTATTTGAAAAGGATATGACAGAAGATTATATGCTTGATGAGAATGGCGAACCTTATCTGGACGAAAACGGGGACCCGCAGATCAATCCCAAGACAACATGGGGCTGGGAGGAATGGGAGACTACAATTTATGCAGCAACAAGTGAGGAAATAGATATGCTTTGGGATATTATTAACTCTGCCCAGCCTGCCGTCTACTATGATCAGCAGATATTAACTATAATACTGGAAGAAGCCGAACCCTATTTCCAGGGACAGAAATCAGTTGACGATGTTGCCCAGGTTATCCAGAGCCGTATTCAGATCTACATCAGTGAAAATTCATAAACAAGTAACAGTTCAAACTGGCGGCTAAACAGTTATAATGATGCACACAAATCACACTGCTTTCTAAAGTATTACTTAATATTTCATGAATAAACACAAAATCATCTTGCATTATAATATTTATGTATTATAATGCAAGACTATATTGACGTTTTTTTTATGGCAGGTGGGGACATAATAAAGCTTATCAGATCAGACTTGAAAGAGAGGTTTTGTGCGCATGAAAATCGTCAGGTTTTCCAGACACTTTATGTATGGTATATCAATTATTATTTCATTGTTTCTTGTGTTTTCTTCTTTGCTCTATGTGATTGACATAGAAAATATGGGAATAAAGAAAGATTCCCCGTTAATCAGTATCCTGGCCGCTCTGGGATTACTGCTTATCATGGAAATCATTTTCAAATGCGGTTCTGTTAATACACGGCTGTTCAACAAGGTGCTGCTTGGAATTGTTCTGGTTTACAGTATTGCTGTCAGCCTTTTTTGGATTTTTAATTCCCAAAGCCTTCCCTCCGGCGACCAGAAAAGTATTTATGATATTGCAGTCCGGGCGGCTGGCGGTGACTTGCTTCCTGTGGCTCCCACCGGATCTTACCTGTCATTATGGCCATTCCAGTCAGGCCTGGTCCTTATCTACGAAACAATCCTGCGCCTGATACCGAATGCAGACCATGTTACGATCCAGCTCAGCAATCTTGTATTCATTCCCATGCTGATCCTGTCAGGGTATCAGCTTATCAGGAAATGGACTTACAGGGAAAGGGCTGTATCCTATTTTCTGATTCTGATCATGCTTTGTTTCCCTTATTATCTATACAGTAATCTAATGTACGGGGAAATTCCCAGCCTGGGACTGATTTTCTTCTCAGCCTGGATGCTGACAGAACATAAACACAGCGGTAAAATGAGATTTGCCTTACTTGCTTCCGCTGCTGTTATGCTGGCCATTATCTATAGGACAAACACACTGATCTTCGTAGTCGCCTGTATCATTGCCTTTTTAATCACCTTCCTGATTCACCGGCGATCAAGGGAAATTGTGGTCTGTATCCTCTTTATTCTGACTGCCGTAACAGCATCCAGTATTCCTCAGTATATATATGAACAGCGCGCCGACAATACAATGGGAGACGGCGTCCCGGCGGTATCCTATATTGCCATGGGTATGCAGGGCAGCGGCAATACACCCGGCTGGTGGAACGGGTATCATTCTGATCTTTATATGGAGCTTGATTATAATGCCAAACTGACCGCGGAATACAGCATGCAGTCCATAAAAGAATCCCTGGCAGGCTTTATAGCTGATCCGGAATATGCGCTTTCTTTTTACCATAAAAAACTGGTTACACAATGGTGCGACCAGAGTTATTCCTGCTTCTATGCCACAAAATTACTTTTCGAAAACAGAACGGATATTGCCTGGAATATCTATACCGGCCAACTGAATCAAAAATTACAGACAGCCATGAACTGGTATCAATCTGCCATATATCTGGGACTGCTGTGCTTCTGCTCCATCCCTGGCATTACCTGGCTGATCAATCGAAAAAAAGGCATCAATGTCTTTCCCAAAAGGACAGATGAATATGAAAAGCATATACTTTTGATCACAATTATCGGCGGTTTCTTATTCAGCATCATCTGGGAAGGCGGGTCCAGATATATGTTCCCGTATACAATAATGATACTGCCCTATACAGCCATAGGCTATGATCGGGTAATGACCGCCATAAAATTTAAGGTAACCCCTGTCATATCCCATGTACTGCAGCGGCATCAAAATATATCATAACGTAATTATTCACAGCCATACACCATCATTGCAGCAGATCAACCTGTCGGTCAGGCAGCTGCAATGATGGTGTATGGCTGAATGCTGTGTTAGTTTGAGTTGATTTATGTTAGTTTGAGTTGGTTTATGTCAGTTTGTGTTAATCTGTGTTAGTTTGTGTTAGTTAGTTTGTATTAATCTGTGTGAGCCTCCACAGCAATATCTTCGATGAGTACCGCCTGCACAAGATATCGATAATTCGTACCGCTGACGCAGGTTGCCATAGTAATGATATCGCTGTCGGAATCCAGTGTAATACCAAGCATATCCAGCTCTTCCAATACTGCTTCATCCGCTTTCTTCCGTATATCCGCTATATAGCTGTCCCTTACATTTTCTTTACTGAAATCAAAAGAATACAAAATATGTCTGTCATCAAACTGATAAGTTGCAACGATCTGGAATTTCAAGGTTCTCTCCGGAAGATAAACATATACATACGGATGCCCTTCCCGAAACCCATCCTTCTTATACTGGTGCAGATCATGGAACATACTGCCGTTTTTCATGTTATGCCCATAGATCAGGGTATTAAAATCAGAAAAATCCTTTGCATTGATTTTCTCCGTATAAATGCAGCCGGGATATCCCTTACTGCCATCCACATTATAATTCAGGTAATAGGTATCATCTGTGGGATGCTGCAATACCGGATAATTCACATTTGTATCCGGTATGGTGATCCAGGCATAAATATGTTCATTTTCCTTCCACAAAGCTTCAAAATCCACGGTAGTCTGCATGTTGGAATCCGCTGGAACCTCCGATACTTCAGCGACCTCCAAAAATTCCCCGACTTCCTCAACTTCATCTTTTACAATATAACGGGATCCTTCCCTTTCCACAGGTTCCTCTCTGCTGAGAACCTGCTTCTGCATTGCAGTATATTTTTGACTGCTGTTGTACTGTGATATGTAATTCCAGAGCAATACACCTCCTGTTGTAATCATCACGACAAGGCACAACGCTATGATGATTTTTCGAATAAATGCATGTTTATTTGTTTTTTCCTGATTCCTGTCACTCATTTCTATTCCTCCAATGTTAATACATCTTTATCAAATTCCTTGTGTTGTTTACCTCACTGTTTCCAGCCCTTCATCACCTTTACCAATCGGTCAAAATACCTGCTGCGCCTTCACCATAATCTCTTTCAGGCTCTCTGTATAGGGTGCCCTGGCAATTCCGTATTCTGTCACGATTCCTGCTATCAGCTCATGATCTGTTACATCAAAGGCGGGATTATATACCTTTACACCTTCAGGCGCCATCCTTTCCTGATACCACATTTCAGTCACCTCTTCAGCCGGACGTTCTTCTATACAAATATCCTTCCCGGAAGCAGTCTCCATATCTATGGTTGATGTAGGTGCACAAATGTAAACCGGCACCCCATAATACTTAGCAACGGCAGCAACCACAGAAGTCCCTATTTTATTAGCGGCATCTCCATTGGCCGCAACCCTGTCACACCCAACAAAGACTGCCTGCACCCATCCCTTTGACATTACAGAAGCAGACATATTATCGCAGATCAGCGTGACATCCACCCCTGAGGAATGGAGCTCATAGGCAGTCAGCCTTGCACCTTGAAGCAGCGGCCTTGTTTCATCCGCAAACACCTTGAAATGATAACCTCTTTCCTGTCCCAGATAAATAGGCGCCGTTGCGGTACCATATTTCACAGTAGCCAACTGTCCGGCATTACAATGAGTCAGGATACCATCCCCCGGTTTCACCAGCGACAACCCATACTCTCCAATTTTACGGCAAACCTCCACATCTTCCCTTTTTATATCCCAGGCTTCCTTACGAAGGCACTCCTTTACCTCCGTTACGGATTTTTTTTCATCCATACCGGCTTTCAGACATACCTTCTCCATACGTCTAAGCGCCCAGGACAGATTCACGGCAGTTGGTCTTGCGGAATCAAGATAAACCTTTTGCTTACAGAATTCCTGATAAAAATCATCAAAATCTTCACTATCCACCTGACTTGCAAGGAGATAAATCCCAAAGGCTGCCGTAACACCAATGGCAGGCGCTCCCCGCACCTTAAGGAGATAAATGGCTTCCCAAATTTCCTGTGCAGTCCGAAGGGCAATCAGTTCTGTTTTAACCGGCAGTTTTGTCTGATCTATAATGATGATGGCATTCATCTCTTCATTTAATGTTACTGTATCATATTCCATAATATTCTTTTTTTCCATACTTACTCCTATCTGCTGCCACGGGTGACTCTCAAATCAGGTTTGAGTCCCTTTCATAATATATTGTTATATATCATCAAACTTGTCAACCACCAATTTTCTTCTTTTCCGCCAGCTGCTTGTACTAACATGCAAAAGCGTTCCAAAAGTGTCATATTCATTGGTCTTGAGCATTTCAAAACTTTGAAGTATAATGTTCCATGAGATGATATTGCTATGTAAACGAATAAAGAGGGTGAAAGCAAATGAAGCAAATACTAATTATTGAAGATGACGAAAATCTGAGCCGTGGCATTGCATTTGCTTTTGAAAAGGACGGTTACGCCGTCATACAAGCAAACACATTGAAAGCCGGGAAATTCAGCTATGAGCAGAATGATATAGACATGATCATTCTTGATTTGGGATTGCCCGACGGCAACGGTATGGCGCTTTGCCGATATATCCGGGAAAAATCAAATGTTCCCGTCATTATGCTTACCGCCTGTGATTTGGAAACGGACGAAGTTTCCGGCCTTATGGCGGGAGCGGATGATTATATCACAAAGCCGTTTTCCCTTTCCGTTTTGCGCGCCCGTGTGGATGCAGTATTTCGCCGTTTGGAAACAAAGGACACGCAGGCCATCCAGTCGGGTAAGTACAGGCTGGATGCCGACCTTTGTAAACTATACCGTGGCAATAAGGAAATCCCTATCAGCGCAACGGAGTTCCGGCTGCTCAAATACTTTATGAACAACGCCGGACAAATACTTTCAAAGGAACAGATACTAGCCGCCTTATGGGATAATCAGGGAAATTTCGTGGACGAAAACACGCTTCCGGTAAACATCAGCCGTTTACGGGCAAAGATCGAGAACGACCCTAAAAATCCAAAGATAATAAAGACCATTCACGGCATGGGTTATGTTTGGGTGAAGGAGTGACGGGTATGAGTATATATATTATTTCTGCCGCGGCAATAGCATGTTGCATCCTGACAATCATATTCTGCCGCAGATATGTAATGAAAGCCTTTAACGCCATAGACATGGTATTAGACCGAATATTATCAAAAGATACCAGCTTGTTTTCAGATACAACGGGTGAAAATAGAATATCGAAGCTCACGCACAAGGCGCGCCGCATTATGGATAGGAACGTATCCGAAGTAGCTCAGACCAAAGAGGAAAAAGAAACGATACAGGGCTTTATTTCAGATATGTCTCATCAAATGAAAACGCCGCTTTCCGGTATATCCATGTATGCGGATTTGCTCTTAGAGGGAAACTTATCTGTGGAAGAACAGAACGAGTTTTTATCCCGTGTAAAATCCAGTACGGATAAACTGCAATGGATGATGGACAGCCTAATAAAAATGTCGCGGCTGGAAGTCGGAGCGATTCAGCTTACCCCTGTTTCAGAAAATATCCGGCATACTATTTCGGACGCTATCGGCAGCGTTGTGGCGGCGGCTTCCATGAAAAACATCAATATAAGCGTTGCGGATTTTGAGGATACGCCGCTGTACCATGACAAAAGATGGACGCGGGAGGCGATTGCAAATGTGCTTGAAAACGCCGTGAAATATTCTGTGCCTGACAGTGAAATCGAAGTGTCCGTTGAACTGTTGCCGCTCTATACAAAAATTGTTATTACCGACCATGGGATAGGCGTAGATAAAAGCGATTGGAACATGATTTTCAAAAGATTTTACCGGGGTCAAAGCGTGAAGGACAACGAGGGCGCGGGACTTGGACTGTATCTCGCCGTGCTAATCATGGAAAAGCAAGGCGGCTATATCATGGTGGATTCCATACCCGGTGATTTTACTTCCTTCTCTCTGTTCTTACAAAACTGTAAGAAATAATCCGGGTTTTGTAAGGAACCTGTAAGAAATGCGCCTTACAATGGAATTACGAAAGAAAGGAGTGTTTTTATGGCGATATTGATGACACACGGATTAAAAAAATATTATGGAAAGGAACCGAATCTTGTCCGTGCCCTCGACGGCGTTGATGTTAAAATAGAGACCGGAGAGTTTGTCGCGGTGGTCGGTATGTCCGGCTCAGGCAAAAGTACGCTTCTGCATATGCTCGGCGGTCTTGACAAACCAACAGACGGAAAGGTCATTATTGACGGACACGAACTTGCGGAAATGACCGACGAACAGCTCACCATTTTCCGTAGGCGTAACGTGGGATTTGTATTCCAGAGCTATAACCTTGTCCCGATTTTAAGCGTTTATGAAAATATTGTGCTGCCGATAGAGCTTGACGGCAACACAGTGGATCAATCCTTTGTGGATGAAATTATTGATATGCTCGGTCTTTCTGAAAAGAAAAACAACCTGCCGGGTATGCTTTCGGGCGGTCAGCAGCAGCGCGCAGCGATTGCCCGCGCATTGGCGGCAAAGCCATCTGTTCTTCTTGCAGACGAGCCGACCGGCAATTTGGACAGCAAGACCAGTCAGGACGTTTTAGGCGTTCTTAAAATGACATCGACCCAGTTCCATCAGACAATGATGATGATAACGCACAATGAGCATATCGCGCAGCTTGCCGACCGCGTTATCCACATTGAGGACGGTAAAATCAAAGGGAAGGCGGGTATGAAATGAGAAATAACAATGCCGCCATTGTCAGGAAAATTACGGGACGTACCCTGTTGGCAGATAAACGGCGCAACTTCATTGTTATTGCTGCGATATCGCTGACTACCTTTATGATTGCTTCGGTTTTCAGTATCGGGGTTAGTTACTACGAGTCTATGAATATGCGTGAAAAACGTATGCAAGGCTCTGTTTCTCATATGGCTTTTGCCGCTCCAACCGAAGAGCAAATAGAAAAAATCTATACTCTTGATTATGTAAAAGCAATCGGTGTAGGCGCATATGTCGCGCAAACGGCAGATTTCCCAAAACTGGATAGCCTTGATATAGCCTATGTCGATAAAACGCAATGGCAGGAAATGTTTTGCCCGACGTACACAAATATCACAGGTCATTACCCGGAACAAGGAAATGAGATTATGCTATCCCGTTATATACTCGGTGCTATGGGGATTGATAATCCTGTAATCGGCATGGAAATACCTATATCATATATTGTGAACGGTACGGACGAGGTTAAAACAGAAACCTTTATTTTGTCCTGCATTTACACGGAATACGCGAGTGTTGCGGGAAATAAGTTTGCCGCTATATATTCATCCCACGCTTTTGCGGAAAAGGCTGGCAATTTCACAAACGACAATATATCAGTAAACGTCATTTTCAAGGACGCAAAGCGTGTCGATGAAAATATCGAAAGACTGAAACAGGATTTATCTTTTTCGGAAAATCAACAATACGTTGAATCCCCGGCGTTTACCGAAAATTACGGGAATACCACAACTTATATAGCGTTGCTTGTAATAATTTTGTTCTTAATGTTTATGGGTTATCTGCTCATATACAATGTTATGTATATTTCCGTTTCCAAAGATGTGCGGTTTTACGGTATGCTTAAAACATTAGGCACAACACCGAGGCAGATACGGCGTATAGTCATTGGTCAAATATTGCGCCTTTGCATGGTCGGTGTGCCTGTTGGGGGTATGGCTTCGGCGGTGGTTTCGCTGTTAGTTGTCCCTGCTATTCTCATAAACAGCGGTATTGATACGGGCGCTATCGTGTCGTTTTCGCCTGTAATCTATATCGGCGCGGTACTGTTCGCTGTTATAACCGCGTTAATCGGTGCTGTTACTCCCGCAAAAAAAGCGGCGAATATCACGCCCATTGAAGCGTTGAAATTCACAGGCGAAGAAATTCGCAAATCAAGCGTTCATTCTTCCGCAAACGGCAAGCCGTATAAAATGGCTATCCGCAATATTTTCCGTGACCGTAAACGGGCGGCAGTTGTGATGTTGAGCCTGTTCTTGGGTATTACAGTTTTTACAACTATTATGACAGTCGTTACCAGTATGGACATTGACTATCGTGTAAATGCCGAATACAACTATGACTTTTCCTTATATAATAATAATTTTGACTCACATTATTTGAATGATTTTTATATAAATGAAGTAAAAGAAATAAATGGCATAATTGATGTTGGGGCAGTCACACTTGGGCATACTGAACTCATTTATTGGGAAATGCTTGATAAGTATGTAGATTGGCTCAGCAAAGAACATAATCGCTCCAAAGAAGATGTTATTATAGATAATGTTTTTTATTTGGAGCATGGGATTAAAGGCATTGACCAGTTGACGCTAAGGGAACTAAATAAAACGCTCCCGATTCCTATTGACACGGAAGCATTTGAGCGCGGTGAAATCGCTTTAATAAATATACAACACTATGAAGATATGGCGGATTGCTTTGCAGATATTTCCGCGCTTAACCTCAAACGCACTTCAGACGGAACGCCTGTTCAAATTGCCGTTGGCGGTATAGTTTCCCTGCCAAGAGGAGAATTATCATATTCCCCAATGGAAATCCTGGTGTCAAATAATTTCATACAACAACACTATCCAGAGTCGCAAATGCTTTATTTAGACATGAATGTGGAAAACGGCTACGACGAACAAATATACAATACGCTTGAAAAAACTATAGACCCAGCCGTGGTTAAAGTGGTGTCACGCTATGCGGCGCGACAAGCAATGCAGGATGCAAAAACAATCATGTTCGTACTTGGCGGCGGGATTTCGTTAATCCTTGGATTTATCGGTGTATTTAACTTTATCAATGTAATGTCCGTGGGCGTAATGGTGCGTAAACGCGAGTTTGCGACGCTTGAAAGTATTGGGATGGGTAAAAAGCAAATGCGGTCAATGCTTAGAAATGAGGGGATAGGCTATGCAGTCATATCAATATTGTGTTCCTTAACAGTTGGGAATCTGATTGCTTACGGCCTTTTCCTCCTATACAAAAATGCAGAAAAATCTGCTCAGTTTACCTATCCGTTAATTCCCGTTTTGATAACGTACGCTGTTATATCGTTAATTTGTTTTATTACGCCGGAGGTTGTTTATAGGAGCATCAGCAAGATGACCCTTGTGGAACGGCTGAGAGAAGCGGAATAATGACTTTTCACTTAAGCTATCCTATTGTATATCTTATTTTGTTATTATATAATGGAAGCAGTCAAATGGGCTGTCGTTTTATGCAGGCGCTGAAATCGGTTTTGGTGGTTGTGTATTCCGGCGTCTGGCTCATTGCCTGCGGAAATAACCAGAAAGGAAAGGATAATGAAATTCGATATTTCAGTTTATCCGGTACTCATATGAACGATTGTACAATGTTATGGAGCGGTATCTACCAACAGAGTTGGGAAAATGTTCCCCATAATCATGTCTTTTTCCAGATAGTGGGGATTTTAAATGGATGTGCTATGCTTTCCATCAATAATCGGGATTATCTAGCTGAACAGGGACAGTTGTTTTTGTTTAAGCCACAGGAACTTCACTCCATAACGTATGATTCCGACTATGGTCCTCTTAAGGTAATGGACATAAAATTTTCGGTATCCGATAATGTTTTATATCAAAATCTTTTGGCAAAGGATAATTCTTTCAGTGTGCCGGACTTTCATTATTTGAAAAGTATATTTAATAAAATTATTGATGAAAGTACGCAGTGCCGCCCCTATTATTATACGCTGATCAATTGTTATCTTTATGAGATTTTAGCTTATATTCTGCGGGATGATGTGTATTCTCCAAAAGTGCCTGTTATGCCTTTACTTTCTCTGCAGCAAAAGGCTGCTGTCTGGAAAGGAATTTCTTTGGAGGAATTGCTGCAGTATATTAATGTGAATTATTCAGGTACTATTACCCTGGATGATTTGTCTAAGGTAGCCAATATCAATAAAACCACACTCATTGATATTTTTAAGGATCTTTATAATACAACACCTATTCATTATATCAATGAACTGCGTTTACAAAAAGCCAAGGATCTTCTTGCTTCAACCGATATCAATATTACCGAAATTGCCTCATTGGTCGGATTTCAGAGCCTTCATAATTTCTGTCGTCATTTTAAAGCCAAGGAGAGTAAAACGCCAAATGAATATCGTACGCTCCATAAGTATAATTCTTATTTTACTTATTAAAATATGTATGTTTGTACGATGTGCAAAGACATCAAAAAAAATATGGCTTATAGTAAAGTCAAAGGATTGGTGGCATTCGCCAAACGGGTTATGCTAAGCACAACTAATTATTAGGCAAATCCAAAAAAGAAGAGGTACATATATGATAAGAATAGGTGCAGTCAATATTGATACCTCTCATCCAATGGGATTTGCAGAGGTAATGGCAAAGAGTAAACGCGCCGGATATGTCGCTGTTTATGATGACTCTTTTCGTCCGGACGAAGAAGTAGAAGGTTTTATGGAAAGGTTTGGGGTTAAAACACATTGCAGTACGCTGGAGGAATTGGCTGATCTGTGCGATATTGGTTTTATTCACAGCTGCAACTGGGATTTGCATTTAGAACAGGCGATACCATTTTTAAAGCGCGGCAAACCTGTATTTATTGATAAGCCCATAGTCGGAAATCTTCAGGATTGTCTTCGTCTGGAGCAGCTTTGCAGCGATGGCGGTATCATCCTGGGGGCGTCCTCAGCACGTTATTGTTATGAAATCCAGGAATTTCTTGCTGTTCCTGTGGAGGAACGGGGGGAAATCGTACAGGTTTTTGGAACTTCCGGTGTAGATGAGTTTAATTATGGTATCCATGTGGTGGAGGCCATAGGAGGTTTGCTGGGTCAGGGTGCTTCCTGTGTAAGGTATGCTGGAGCTGCGGCTTGGGGCAGGGATTCTTGTGAAAGTTATTTTGTGGGGTACGAAGATGGTAAATCGGCCATTTATAATACGTATACGGGTGTTTGGCAGCCTTTTACCATTACGGTTATGACAACAAAGACAACGTATCAGTTCACGATTGATTCTTCCCGGCTTTATGAAGCTTTAATTAATGAAATATGTAATTATATGGAGAATGTTCCCCATCGGCTGGCATCTTCCGGCGCACTCATTGAATCTGTAAAAATCATGCTGGCAGGTAAGGCATCCAAAGAGCAGAACCGTGCTGTGGGATTAAATGAGTTAAGCAGTGAAACATTTTTTAATGGAAAGGAATTTTATGATTCATACAGTGCCGGTGCCGGTCCTATGTA
>Ga0153941_1000410_pt1 | contig 19007 bp, 18 predicted proteins | sample TSNJ025MetaG_FD_104733 | JGI IMG/M metagenome (GOLD analysis project Ga0153941, IMG submission 104733) | Attine ant fungus gardens microbial communities from New Jersey, USA - TSNJ025 MetaG | ecosystem: Host-associated > Fungi > Mycelium > Unclassified | place: USA: New Jersey, Brendan T. Byrne...
AAGATGGCAGGGGGGTTCCGAAAAGATAGTGGACATGAGATGTACTGTTCCATATTAACTATCATCGAAACTTTAAAAAGAAGAAAAATGCCAATACTTGAAAATCTGAGGAAACTATTTATGGGCATACCGACTATTTTCTAGGCGGTGTTATAACCATTTGTTTTTCGTGGAAGGCTGAACTGTTACTGAGTTTTTTTTTGAAATCCGCTATATTTTTCAAGTCTGCATTACCTGCATTACTTAATTATGTGTCAAACCATTGTATAATGTTTTGACACCATGGTATAATGTAGTGTCTGTAGTTTTATGATGAAGTGCTGTTAATGCAGGAAGAGAAAATATTGCGCATTATAAATTTGAAAAACTCAGAGAAATGAGTGAGTACTAATCTTTTCATGAGCAGGAAATAAAATACAATAGTAAAACGAGCAGATGGGAGCAGGCATGAGCAGTTACATATATGAGGTAATTAAACCGGAGCCTGATATTCCGGTGAAGTGTTTTTCTTATCGTTACCCAATTGATTATTTTGTCTCAGCACACTGGCACAACAGTATAGAAGTGCTGCGTATTACAGAAGGCAGGATGCAGGTGACGATTGGCAAACGCAGGGAGGAGCTGGAGCAGGGAGCGATAATCATCATTAATTCCCGGGAAATCCACGCAACATTCGGTGAGCAGAATACATCAGCTGAAGTACTTCAGATTCCTTATTCGTTTCTGAAGCGTTATCTTCCGGATGTGGAGCAGCATGTTTTTGTACAAAGTCCTGTTACGGAAGGCAGCGGAGACAATCATTCGATAAGACAAATGGGAGAATTGATTCACAATATGTGTCAGTTAATGACACAGCGGAGAGACAGCTTTCTTGTGGAGTTTCATGCCGATCTGTTCCAATTGATCAAGCTGCTTTATACAGAATTCAGCAGTCAGGTAAGTAAGGAAGTTGCCGAACAGGATGACAGCAACAGGAAGCGGCTGACGAAGGTAATGGATTATGTCAACATGCAATACAGAGACCGGATTAGCTTAGAGGATGCGGCGTCTTTGGTTGCGCTGAATAAGGAATATTTCTGTCGTTTTTTTAAGCGTTATATGGGTATGACGCTTATGGAATATGTTCACGAGGTACGATTCTCACATGTATGTGACGATTTGTTTTCAACAGATGAAAATATCATGGTGGTGCTGCAGGAGCATGGTTTTACCAATTATAAGCTTTTTATGAGGATGTTTAGAGATCGATATCATGGGACACCCAGTCAGATGCGCCACAGTGTGAGAAGAAATACTAAGATGCCAAAGTACGGCATCTAAGGATTTCTATGTCTCACACAGGAAGAATATAAAAATGAAATCCATTGGAATTTCATTTTTATATTCTTCCGGGTTTTCGTGAGGACTGGTTGTGCCGCCAGGGGCGGCATGATTGGAAGGGTGGGAAAGTTTATTCAAAGATTGGAAAAGTTCATTTCAAAGGTTGAAAAAGTTCATTTCAACCTATTGATTTTAGGACGCGTATTGCTAATAAGTTGGTATTAAGCGCGTATGGGGTATAAAAATGCAGAATAGAAGGATTTATAATAAAATAAAGTCAGTGCTGTTATGTTTTATTTGTATCGTAATTTTGGTATCATGCGGTAGTATGTCTCAGGAGAGCAGCGATATTTCCAATGAAAATTTACGGGATGGTATGGCGCAGTCAGAGGTATATGCAGAGGTTTCGGAAGAGGAGCAGGCGGTTGATACAGAAGAGCTGGGGGATGCAGAGCTGGGGGATGCAGGGTCGGAAGATATAGAGCCGGATAGACGGGTCCGTACCATGGAAGTGCATTTTATTGATGTGGGGCAGGGTGATGCTACTCTGATCGTATGTGGGAGTGAAAGCATGTTGATTGATGCAGGGGATTCTGATAAGGGTACTTTGATTCAGAATTATCTGCAAAAAAATGGGATTGAGAAACTGGATTATCTGATATTGACACATCCGGACAGCGATCACATAGGCGGTGCTCCGGTTATTATTACTAAATTTGAGGTTGATCAGGTATTCGTTTCGAACTTTGAAAAGGACAATGATACTTACAGAAAATTAATTCAGGCATTGGATTATAAAAATTTGACAGCGCAGACACCTGAAGTGGGCGATATCTTTATGCTGGGAAGTGCGGAATGTACGGTACTGGCTCCGGTTCGTACTTATGATGAGCCTAATAATGCTTCCATTGCATTGCTGATCAGGAATGGTGAGAACAGTTTTTTATTTACAGGAGATGCCGAAAGTATTGCGGAAGAGGATATTTTACGGGCTGGAATTGATATTAAGGCTGATGTCTATAAAGCAGGACATCATGGCAGTAAAACCTCATCCACACAGACTTTTCTGGATGCGGTAAGTCCTGATTATGCGGTGATTAGTTGTGAAGAAGGGAATTCTTATGGTCATCCACATGCGCAGACACTGAATGCTCTGCGGGCTATGGGGGTTTTGGTATATCGGACGGATGAGCAGGGGAGTCTGATTGTAACTTCTGACGGAAGCAGTCTTACCTGGAATGCCGCACCTTCAGAGACCTGGCAGGCGGGAGAAGCTGTGGGCAGCAGTTCACAGCAGCGCAATACGGCAAAAGACGGCCTTGGGCAGACCGCTGAGGATGTCGTACCGGACACCAATTCTCAGGCAGCAGACGGCGCCATACCGGATACCAATACGGGAAGTGCAGCGCCGGAAGAACAGCAGACAGCAGCAGTAAACGAGCCGGATGCAGGACAGCAGGAATCAGGCGGCATAACATATGTGCTTAATACAAGTACAAAGAAATTTCATTATGAAAGCTGCAGTTATCTTCCTACGACTAACCGAAAGGACAGCAGTATGAGCAGAGACGAAGTTCTGGCTGCAGGATATGTACCATGTAAAAAGTGTAATCCATAGTACTGTTCATAACCGGTTTCGCTGCAGTGTTGGATGAGGTCCGGTTGCGGCAGCAGGAAAAAGTGCAGGAAGTGTAACAAGTGCTGTGGAAAGAGGTAGCGGTATGTTTGGTTTTATTTTAAAAGAAATTTTTATGGGTTGGAAAAATAATTTAAAATCCAATACTTTTATGCTCTTGTTATGTATAATTGGGATAACAGGTATTGGCGCTGCCATAACTCTGAATTCAAAAGTTGATGAACAAGCGGATAAATTCAAGGAAAAATATGAAGATGTACAGTTTTATACCATTAGTGATAATTTTTTAGGAGATAAAGCAATTGAGATTAGTGATATTAATAATAAAGGTAAATTTGCAGAATTTTTGAATCTGCTAAACAGCAGTGACTATTTTGATTATTTTATGATGTATGAGAATCCTGTCAATATAGAAAATTATGCGGGAAAAGAAAGTAATATTTATGGATATGAATATTCCTCCGATGTGTCAGACCACCACCAGGTCATAACCCATAAAGATGGCGTAGAAAGAGAATGCACAGGTGTAAAGGGGTTTTTGATTGGAGACTATGTTATTGATTATTTTAATTTAGAATTAAAAGAAGGGAAGGTATTTGAAGCGAATGATTTTGTATTAAATTCGGATAAGCCTATATCTGTTATCTTAGGTTCTAATTATGCTGATGAATATTGCGTAGGAGACAAGATATTTGTAAGTTATTTATTTGCTGAACAGGAAGCAGAAATAATAGGTTTTTTAAAAGAGGGTACGAATGTATTTTATAGAGATAGCTATACCAATTTAGACCGGTATATAATTGTGCCAATCTTTGTCAACGACGACTGTAATGGGGAAGAAATATACAATATTCCGGTAAACTATATATATTCTGTCAGAACTTCAGGTGTAATAGCGACAAGGCTTTCCAGTGCTGACATTAAGGAAATTATAGAAAGCTATTCTAAAGAAGCAGGCTTTATTACGCCGTATTATGTTGTAGAATATGATCCAACCGAAAAAGTCACTTTCGGTGTGGGGATCCAGGATATACAATTCATCATAACATTAATTGTAATATTGGCAGTGTGCGCTTCGGTGATAACATTAACGTTATGTCTGGTTCATAGAATAGAAATAAGCAAGAGATATTATGCCATTCTAATGATGAATGGCTGTTCAGGAAAAGAAATATTATGTATATTATTGGGAGAACTATTTTTCATTTTGCTGATATCCTTTTTGATTGGATGTATTGTAACAGTGCTTGTATCCGGTCAATTCATAGTCAAAGTAATGAAAATGTTACTGCTCGGTTCCTGCCTGTTTGGTCTGATGCCAGGAATTATTTCAGCTATTATTTTCTTAAAAAGTGATTTGGTCAGGTATATGTATGAGGAAATATAGAGTGATAAGACGATGAAGTTATCTTTACAAAATCCTGACAGGAATGTTCGCATAACGCACAGATGGGAGTTACAATGATAAATATCAATGATTTAAGCAAGGTTTATAAAACGTATCATAACGAGGTTACCGCACTGGATAATATAAATATTACCATAAGGGAGGGAGACTTTTTAGCTGTAGTTGGTAAGAGCGGATGCGGAAAAACTACTTTGCTCAATATATTGGCAGGATTACTGCAAGCCACGAGCGGTTCATTTGATTACAAGGGCATATCTGTTGTGGATATGAATAAGCGGAGTCTTGATCAATACCGCAGGGAGCATGTGGGGATTATACTACAGAATTTTTCGCTGCTGAATGACAGGAATGTGTATGAAAATATTGAGCTTCCCTTAAAAATCAGGCAATACGAAAAAAGAAAACGCAATGATTTGGTTTGGGAATATCTTGAGAAAATGGACATGCTTGATAAAATAAATGCATATCCGCGTCAGTTATCCGGGGGACAAAAGCAAAGGATAGCTATAGCACGTGCCTTGGCATCTGCCCCCGACATCATACTGGCAGATGAGCCCACCGGATCACTTGATGAATCAAATGCAGGTCAAATTATAGATATCCTGGGCGAAATTGCTAATAATGGCAAGATTGTAATCATGGTTACGCATAATATGGATCTGGTATCAAAATGTAACAGAATCGTAAAGCTTGTTGACGGAAAATTAGCAGAAAGAAGTTGATTGTATGAGATTACTGAGAAAATCAATTGCTTATATAATATTCATAGTGTTTTTCACAGCCTTCTTTCTGCTGAATGATGTTCTGAATAATTATATCATGAAGCTGGAATTGATAAACTCGTACAATAATACCCCATATAACGATCATGCAATTACTTTTTTAATAGAATCCTATGAGGGTACAACGTTAGAATTAAGCGGTATAGAATCATTGCAATTACTTGAAGGATGCGTGCTGTTAAAATACAATCCGCAAAAAAATACAATGCATGAAGTTATATATTGTGATAAAGAAGCAATAGAAATCACCGACTCTTATATATCTGAGGATCAATGGACTTTTTTATCGGGTGAAAAAATTGCTGTGGTTGGATGCAGCTCCAGTTATTCACTTGGCGAAAATGTATATAACGATGGATTTACCTATATTGTATCCGGTGTATTAGAGGAGCATATTAGTGATGCTGTAAATTATGGAATTTTTTATTCCAATTGTGATTTGAGAGAAATAGATGCGCAAAGCGGTTACGTATTAACTTCAAATAATCCGGAACATGTAAAAAGAGCATATAAAGAATTAATTACCTGGCTGGAAGAAAAGAATATAGCAATTAAGGAAATAGATATAAGAAATGCAGAATTTTCTGACTTTATAGAATATAATAGGATGCTGGATTATTTGATGGTTTGCATCGTTATTTTTTATGTTATTTTTATTTATTTGGTACGTCTTATTTGGCTGAGGATAAAAAGAGAAGAGATATTTGTCCTGACTATTCTGGGATATAAATATGTTAAGGAAAAACTGTATTTGCAGTATATAAGCTTATGGGGAATCTCATTTATACTGAGCAGTATTTTCTTTCTGTTAATGAATAAGAATTTTTATTATGGTTATCTGTCAGTGTTTAGGTTATCGGCTGCAGTCTTGTTAATAGCGTTGTTATCTACATTTAAAATGTACAGAAATGCAAAATATCTGATGTGAAAGCCAGAAGGCCTGTATTTTTGTACAATTATCCGGGGGAGGTGAGTGAATGGATCAGGCAGTCTACTATCGTTTTGGACAGTTGGAAATAATTCATGTTACACTGGTCCGGATTTTTCACCCCCCATTAGTACACCAAACCATACTGTTAATACTGTTACGAAAATGCTTGATATCAGTCCTGAGATAGGATAATATGAATAAATATAAGTTTATAAGTGAACAAAGTGTATGAGTGTAAGCAGAAGGTGATGGATAATTTTATATGTTGACAATTGGTTCAGAATAGATGAGGGACTGTGAGAATGATTTTTTATGAAACAGAAAGATTGATATTAAGAAATTACAAACAAGATGATATTGATGATTTGTTTGCGTATATGAGCTCGGATTATACTGCGCTGCATGAAGATTTTGATCCCTACAACAGAGATGATTGTGAAAAAGCAATAGATAAGTGGTATCAAAATGATTACTATTGGACGGTTGAATTAAAGAGCGAAAATAAATTGATTGGCAGCTTGAATTATTCAAAAGAAGATTATGAAACATATGAAATAGGATATGATTTTAACGAATCTTACACGGGATATGGATATGCAACAGAATCATGTATGATATTACTTAATCACATATTTACCGTTAATCATGGCAGAAGAGTTATTGCCGGCTGCAATGAAGAGAATGTAAATTCATATAGATTATTAGAAAGGCTGGGCTTTAGAAGGGAAGGCTTGTTTAGGGAAGATGTTTCCTTTAAGTCTGATAAAGAGGGAAATCCCATTTATGTAAATAGTTACTATTATGGAATGCTTAAAAGAGAATGGGATTTGCTGCCTGTTTCGGCAAAAAGTGTCACACAGGTAGTTTTGATGTGATTACTGCGTGTCAGTGCTTTATTTACTTTGATGCGAAAATAATATATAACATGGAGGATAATTTATGTCAGGTGAAATTGCGCAAAAGTTGATTGATGATAAGAGTAATGTGCTTATGGAATTGGCCGCAAAAATTTGGGAAAATCCCGAAATTGCCTTTCAGGAGATAAAAGCCTGCCAATGGACAGCGGAAGTGCTTATGAAGGAAGGCTTTGAGGTTGAAAAAGGATATGCCGGCGTTCCTACGGCACTGCGTGGGGTTTGGGGCAGCGGCAAGCCGGTAATAGGCTTCCTGGGCGAATTCGATGCTTTGGCAGACTTAAGCCAGCAGATTAAAACGGTTAAAGAGCCGGCAGAGGAAGGTGCGCCCGGACATGGATGCGGTCATAACCTTATGACTCCTGCCTGCATAGGTGCGGCTATGGGTCTTAAAAAAGAAATGGAAGAAAAAAAGCTAAAAGGTACAATCGTAGTATATGGCTGTCCTGCAGAGGAGGTTCTGACAGGAAAAGCGTTTATGGCCCGGGGTGGTGCTTTCAGAGAACTGGACATAGCCTTTTCCTGGCATCCGGGTACCAACAATATGCTGAATCTTGGTGTTATGGCGGCGCTTAACAGTGCGGTCTTCCATTTCAAAGGCATAACCGCTCACGCCGGAGCCTACCCCTTTAACGGACGCAGCGCTCTTGATGCAGCGGAGCTTATGAATGTGGGTGCAAACTTCCTGAGAGAACACGTACCGGACATAACCCGCATACATTATGCATTTACTGAGGTTCACGGAGCACCTAATGTAGTGCCGGACCGGGCCTCCGTATGGTATTATGTAAGAGCTCTTTCGAGGGATACGGTGATTGAAGTTTATGAAAGGCTAATCAAGGTTGCCAGGGGTGCCGCCATGATGACCGAAACCGAGGTGGAGGTTGAATTTATGGGCGGCTGCTACAATACGATGCAAAACGAAACACTTGTGAATGTCATAAAGGAAACAATGGAAGAGCTTCCCCAAATTGACTGGAGCAGGGAAGATATAAAATTTGCGGAGGAACTTAACAACTGCAGCCCTAATTATGACAAGATGGTTGAGGCAGGCTATATTGAAAAAGGCATCCATCTGGATAACGCCGCTCCATCTATAATCCGTGTGGACGCTTACGGCTCCAATGATGTAAGCGAGGTTCAATATATTTGCCCCACAGCATGCCTTGGGACACCATGCACCAACAACGGTGCGGTAATCCATCAGTGGCAGACGACTGCCTGCGCCGGTCATTCCATAGGCATGAAGGGTATGCTTCAAGGTGCGAAAATAATGGCTGTAACAGCACTTAAAGCCTTAGAAAACCCTGAAATCATAACAAAAGCCAAAGAAGAATTTGACAAAGCCATGAAGGGACGCTCTTATGTATGCCCTATACCGGACGAGATTCCTGTGCCATAACATAAAGGTATTTACATTTCTTTTAAGCCTAAATAATGTATACAGGAAAAAGGTGCAAGTAGTGTTATGAAAAACAACATGTTTGTAGGATTGTAAAGGAGGTTACAGTTTTGGAATTTCAACAGATGAGATATTTCATAAAAGTAGCTGAATGTGCTAATTTTACAAGTGCAGCGAAGGAACTCTATGTTACGCAGCCCATGCTTACCAAAGCAATAAAGGCACTGGAGGATGATCTGGGGACGAAGTTGATTGAACGGACAAGTAAATCCTTTCGACTAACCGATACCGGACAGCTTTTTTACAAACAGGCTTGTGAGATACTTCTCAAGTATGATGATATCTATCAGGCGATCAACGATGTAAAGTCCATTCAAAAGGGTCAGGTTAAAATGAGTATTCCGGGCGTGCTCATCGAGGTGTATTTTGCACCTATGCTGGCAAAATTCGGCAGAGAACATCCCGGTATAGATATCAATATCATAGAAGAAGGTTCAAAGGATACCGTCAAATCGGTAATGTCAGGGAAGGTTGACCTTGGTCTTGCCATGCTGCCAATTGAATATGCTTCAGAGATGAACATCTATATAATAATCAGCGATGCTGCACATGTTCTGATGTGCGAAAAGCATCCTTTGGCAAAATATTCTGTTATACCAATTGAAGAATTACAGGATCAACCCATCATTACCTTTGGTGATACTACCACGCTCCACTCTGAGTTTCTTAAGCTCTGTACACAGCGCGGATTCAAGCCGCACCTTACCTACAAAACAATGATGGCCAACTTTACCTTTCAGATGGTATCCATGGGGCAATGCATAGCGCTGCTTCCTTATCCGGTGATTAAGCACTTTATTACCGATGATCTGATCTCAAGACCAATTGCACCGTCCATAGATTGGAATATAGCTATAATTAGCAAGAAGGACAGGTACTGCTCCTATGCGGCTGCTCATTTGCTTGCATTTATGCGGGACTATTTTGCCCAATTGACAGGAAAACCAGAAGAACATACACAGGATATGTGAAGAAACGGAAATAACAACACAAAATGCAGGCACCATTTTGATATAGGTGCTTGTTTTTGTATGCTTAAAACGGAAACCAATGTGGATATTGAAGATGAGTTTGGCGGCTCTGTTATTATAGGAATCCACAACTATTACATAAAGTAATGATTGTTGTGCCATAATGTAATTTTACAGAATAGTTACATAGTGCTATACTTGGTATAGTCAAAACGTTGAGACTTTAAAACAAATACTATTTATTCTTTAAGCAAAATGACGATTTTCAAACGATCATTTATATGTTATGTAAATCGTCCATAGGAGGACAGAATGGCAATGGCATCGGTAATGTCGGCTGCTGAAGCGGTTGAACAATTCATAAAAAACGGTGATACGCTGGCTGCTGGCGGGTTTGCCAATGGACTGATGCATCCGGAAGAAATACTAATAGCCATTGAACAGAGCTTTATTTCAAAAGGGGCTCCCGAAAATCTGACGTTACTCTATGCGTCCGGTCAGGGCGACGGCAAGGAGAGAGGACTTAACCATTTGGGACGGGAAGGGCTTGTCAGCAAGGTCATAGGCGGACACTGGGGGTTGCTTCCCAAGCTGCAGCAACTGGCTGTGAACAACAAAATAGCGGCTTATAATCTGCCACAGGGCGTCATTTCGCATATGTTTCGCGATATTGCCGCCGGCAAACCGGGTGTTATCACCCATGTGGGGCTGGAAACCTTTGTTGACCCCAGGCTGGAAGGCGGAAAACTGAATGATAAAGCCAAAGAAGCCGGCGATCTGGTTGAGCTAATCTGTATCAATGGCGAAGATAAACTGTTATATAAGTCAATCCCTGTTGATGTTGCGGTTATTCGCGCTACTTATGCAGATAACAGGGGAAACTGTACATTTGAAAAGGAAGGTGTATATGCAGAAGCAGTTGCCATGGCGCAGGCAGCGAAAAATTCCGGCGGTAAGGTTATTGTACAAGTCGAAAGGATTGTAACGTACGGGACACTGGATTCCAGAAAGGTGCGTTTACCTGGAATTTTTGTGGATGCGTTGGTTGTTGCTGCGCCAGAGCACCACATGCAGACATTCGGAACATATTATAATCCGGCATTGAGCGGAGAGATCCGTATACCATTGGATAGTTTGAAATCGCTGCCAATGGGAGATCGGAAAATCATTGCGCGGCGGGCGGCTATGGAGTTGTTTGAAGGTGCGATCGTAAATCTCGGCATCGGCATACCGGAAGGCGTGGCGTCTGTCGCGGCTGAAGAGGAGATTGGCGGAATTGTATTAACTACAGAAGCCGGTACAATTGGAGGAGTTCCGGCATATGGTTTGGATTTTGGTGCTGCGTTTAATGCGGACTGTGTATTGGATCAGCCTACTCAATTTGATTTTTATGATGGCGGCGGTCTGGATATAGCCTTTCTTGGGCTTGCTCAAATGGATGGCTTCGGTAACATAAATGTCAGCAAATTCGGGTCGAAGATAGCAGGCTGCGGTGGCTTCATCAATATCACGCAAAATGCGAAAAAAGTGGTTTATTGCGGCATGTTTACTGCTGGTGGCTTGCAGGTTGCTGCATCTGACGGAACACTTAGCATCCTCAGTGAGGGAATTGTAAAAAAATTCCTTTCCCATGTGGAACAGATTACATTCAGTGCCGCATATGCAAAGTCGCGCAGGCAGTCTGTACTCTATGTGACAGAACGCGCCGTATTTGAGCTTACACCGGAAGGTGTGGCACTCAGGGAGATTGCACCGGGTATTAATCTGGAGAAGGATATATTGGCACTGATGGATTTCAGACCGATTATGGATGATGTCAGGCAAATGGATGAACGCATATTCTCTGACGGCAGAATGGGCCTGACTATATAAGCTGCGAGATGGGTGAAAGGAGTGATGTGAATGACTATAGACGAAATGAAAATCGGCGATAAAGCCAGTACAACAAAGACAATTTCCGAAAGCGATGTTTACCTGTTCGCTGGTATAACCGGTGACCTTAACCCTGCACATATAGATGAGGAGAGTGCCGGCAGAGGTATATTTCATGCACGTGTGGCACACGGCATTCTGGTGACCGGGCTCATTTCTGCCGTTCTTGGAATGAAGCTGCCGGGACCGGGCACCATATATCTTGGACAGGAAGTCAGCTTTACCAAACCGGTCTATTTTGGCGATACAGTGACAGCCACCTGCACGGTATCAGCCATGAAGCCCGATAAAAACATTGTAAATCTTGATACGGTATGCACGAATCAAAAAGGTGAGATTGTCATTGTCGGAACCGCCACGGTGATGCCTCCGAAATAAAGTACATCCTCGGACATGCAGAAATGGAAATGCTTGTCTCGGTAAAATATATATTTTGAAAGGAGAAATTATTATGTCTTACTATGTTACTGCCGATAATACAAAGCTCTATTATGAAACGGAGGGTGAAGGGCAGCCTGTGGTTTTTGTCCATGGCTGGAGCAGCGCTCACGAGGCGTTTACTGAAACGATCAAAAGCATGAGGGGCAAATATCGCTGCATCAGCTATTCTCATCGCGGTCACGGAGCTTCCGGACTGGCTGAAGGAGGATATACCATTGCGCAACTGGCTCGGGATCTCAACGAATTGATCGATTATCTTGATCTGAAAAACATAATTCTGGTCGGGCACTCTATGGGTGGTTACACTGCATATGAGTACATTAATCAATTCGGTTGTGACAACATCAAGAAACTCATCATTTTGGACATGAGCCCAAAGGTAACCTGTGATGATGAATGGAAATATGGTGCGTTCTCCAGCTATGATGATAAATGCCTGCAGGAGGACATAGCACTCATTTCACAGGATATAACGAAGTTCATGTGGAAGTTCGTAAGGCAGGTACTTCCCACTGTTGCGGCACTTCCTGAAAGTCTGGCTGATTTGATAGCACCAGGGCTCAAAGGAGTGAACCATACACTGCCTTTGCTTGCACTGTGGCATTCTATGTTTACCAATGATTACCGTAATGTGATTCCCTCCATCACTGTTCCAACAGCATATGTAATACCGGAGCATCCCATTTACCCCATGGGTGCCGCGACCTATGTAAAGGAACACGCAGGTGCACCAGTCAAGATTATTGAGGCACCAGGCTGTACCCATATGTGTGTACTGGAAAAACCTGTACAAATGGCGAATGATATCATGACATTTATCGAAGCAGCCACCTGAAGAGGTAACAGCGATTTTATTACATGACCTCCATGTCAGCAATCGGTTTAATGGTCAGTATATTAGTATTCGCTGTGGCTTTACCGCTGCTTTGCAATCCTTCAACAGACAAAGCGATCTCTGCAAGGCTGCCCAATGTAAGACCCTTGTTTTCCCAGGCACATAGATGTGCACTGACGTTTACAATGCCGCAAAACCGCCCGACTGTGCGAATACTCCAGTATTGACTGAAGTCACGGATACCAAGGATAGTTGGGCTGTTTTGTTTCGCGGCACAGTAAAGCGCATAGGTACCGTCATCCGTATCGTGTGTTCCTAAAAATACAGAATCTTCCGGCGGACTAAAATCTGTGGAACATTCAACAATGTACCACTCAATCAGGGGGTCAACAGTCCAGCCATAGACATTGAGGAAGGAGCTGCCGTTGGAATGACAGGAAGCATCGTATTTAAGAGTGATATGACCTAATTGTTTATGTGTCCGCTCATAGCCTCTGAATTTTTTTCCGCTGCGGAACGTTATATTGTTAATATTGTGCCATTCGCATATGAAAGAGCCGTTGTTTGCATTGGCGGTAATAATCATCGTTCCGTTACCGGAATCTTTCCAATACTCATAATCATAATTGTTGATGTTGAGGTTAGTGTTATCTGTCCATATTTGAGCCTTTCTATATTGATACGGTGTCATTGAATAAGCGTTTTTGAATACTTTATTAAAATAGCTTGCATTTTCAAATCCGCAGTTCGCGCCTATCTCAATAACACTCTTTTCTGTTTCCCGAAGATACTTGGCAGTCCATAGCAATCGATACTCGTTGACATACTCAACAAGAGTTTTGTTCATAAAATGCTTAAAACAGCGGAAGCATTCACCACGGCTGATATTCACATGATTTGCGATGTCAGCAGCGGTAATTTTTTCATTGAAATGATCGTGAATATAGGACAGAATTTCTTTCAAACGTTCCGAATGATTCATATCTGAGATACGATAAAGTAAGTTACCTTTATTTTCCTCAATATATTTAAACGTCGAAAGCCAAAGCCAGTTAAAATAACCAAGACATTCAAGCTCATAACCGAAAACAGAAGGATTCAATGCATAAATCTTCATGAGTAATTCTTTTATTTCCTGACCAACAGCGCTTTCTTCTGAAAATATAAAACCATCAATTTTTGAGTTTATTAAAGGCTGAAGATATTTTGCGTAAATCGTGCCGCTTAAATTAGAGGACAATAAGGACGCGGAAAATGTGAGTGTGTACATTACCGCATTTTCGCTGCTTTTCACCTGTTTGCTCATGTGAAGAACATTGGAATTGACAAATAATACGTCGCCCTTTTCCATTTTTATGTGTGTGTCATTGATATAGTAATCAACACTTCCCTCCAGTAAAACGCTGTATTCAAAGTCAGTATGCCAATGGCAATTCACAGTATTATCAATAAGATACTCATAAATATCCGTCCACACGTTAAAAGGCAGCGAATCATCTTTATAAATAAGCTGTTCTGTTAATGCTTTATCTGTATTAATATTATGAAGTACGCTGATTGCTGCCTTATAAGAGGCGGTATCCCTGAAATTAATGTCCGAACATACGTATTGATTCATGATAATCACGTCCTTGTTACGATAGTGTTATAAACTGTTACGAAAGCATGCAGAAACAGATCACTGTATGTACTATACTATTCTATATTGGAGGACCTGTCAAGAAAGAGGTAAGAATCTATGAATATATTGGTTACTGCATGTGAAACATTTTTAATTCCTGTAAAAGTCATGCTTTACTCATTGTCCCGGTATCATGAGGACTTAAAAATATATATCATTTACAATTCATTAACAACGCAGCAGATAAAGGAATTAAAACAATATGTTAATCAAAAATGCAAGGCGCAGCTGTATCCTGTATTTGCCGAAGGATATTTTAATAAGGTTGCATTATCTGAACAATATAGAACGTCTGAACTATATTTTCGTCTTTTAGCCCCTTATATCCTGCCGCAGGAACTTGACCGTGTTCTTTATATGGATGCGGATATGATAGTCAACACGTCGCTTAAGGATTTTTACAATCAACCTTTTAAAGGCGAATATGCGGCAGTGGTAAATAATCGTTTTATTTTTTGCGATAAGGCTGCCGCACAGAAAAAGAAGCACGATATGAAAAACGAAGATGTTCATATAAATCCGGGTTTCATCCTTTTTAACAGGAAGCATTTTTGTGAGAATATTTCTATGGGTGACATTATGAAGTTCATCGAAGATCATAGAGAAATGTTGTTCTATTTTGATAAAGCAAAAAACAGACTCATTGGTTTGGCAGAAATGTTTGAGTTTGATAAAAAGGCAGGCAGGGTGGAGATTGGCTATACTGTTAACGAAAAATATTGGGATAACGGGATTGCCGAAAATAAAACCTTGCTTATGATGGATTTTCTGTTTCATGTAATGGGTGTAAACAGCATACAGGCAATGCCCATGCCTGTCAATGTTAAATCAATAAAAGTGCTTGAGTCCAGTAGGTTTATTCATGGCAGCCGAACAATAGCTTTTTAGACCGATGCAGCCAATAAAAATGGAGGAGGAATAAAGTGCAAAACACAACTTATAAGCATTATAAGGAGTCAATGGAAAGTATGACAGAACATTATTATGCAAATTCCGAAATAAAGGCATTATTCTTAGTTGGTTCTGCAGCCACCATCACAGCGCGCTCGGACGCGGACATTGATGCAGTGTCAGTCATATCAACAGCGTATTATGAGCAAAAGAAGAACAACAGAGGACTAAAAGAAGTTTATTACGGCAAATGCATGTATGATGGCGGATACTTCAATGTTCAATATATGACGCGTGAAAATTTAGAGGAAATCTCTCAAAACGGAACTGAGCTGATGCGTAATATGTTTGACTGTGCGCTTGTTTTATTTTGCAAAGAACCGGATTTACTGGAACTGGTGGATAATATTCCGGTACAGAGGCTTAGGGTCTGTCAATAAATAACTTATTTTGTGAGGTATAAGTGAAAAAGGTGTTAACACGAAGCAAATGCTTTCGTCCTTTGGTGGGCGGAAGCTATTTTTATTTTAAATCACAGATAATATATGCCTGATTCAAAAAGATTCAAAAATGGGTCAAAAATACTGATATAAATGCTTGACATTTAACAAAAATCATGTATAATAATATTAGTAACAGTTATCAATATTAGAAAGGGAGAGAAGATGGCACTCAAACATAGCAGACAGCGGAACATAATCAAAGAGTTTTTAAGCACTCGGAAAGATCATCCTACTGCTGATGTAGTCTATATGAATGTGCGAAAGCAAAACCCTAATATCAGTCTCGGAACCGTTTACCGCAATCTGACTCTGTTAACGGAGCTTGGTGAAATCAGGCGCTTGAGTCTGGGAGATGGTGTGGATCATTTCGATGCCGACACTTCATTGCATTACCACTTTGTGTGTGCGGAATGCGGCTGTGTCATTGATTTAAAGATGGACAGCATAGACAGCATTATGGATGTTGCAGGTATTGATTTTGACGGAGAGATTGCAGGTTATGTTACTTATTTTTACGGAACCTGCGGAAACTGTAAACAAGCAAATAAATTAAAGAGTAAAGGAGAATGAGTTTATGAAGTATGTATGTCAAGTATGTGGTTATGTTCATGAAGGAGATGCTGCACCGACGGAATGTCCCGTCTGCCACGCGCCCTCAGAGAAATTTACCGTCCAGTCCGGTGATAAGACCTGGGCTGCAGAACATGTAGTAGGTGTTGCACAGGGGGTAAGAGAGGATATCATTGAAGATTTAAGAGCAAACTTTGTTGGAGAATGCTCCGAGGTTGGTATGTATCTGGCAATGGGAAGAGTTGCCCACAGGGAAGGCTACCCGGAAATCGGGCTCTACTGGGAAAAGGCAGCTTACGAAGAAGCCGAGCATGCAGCAAAATTTGCTGAATTACTTGGCGAAGTGATAACTGATTCCACCAGGAAGAACCTGGAAATGAGAGTTGATGCGGAAAATGGCGCAACCGCCGGCAAGTTTGATTTAGCAAAACGCGCAAAAGAACTGGGCCTGGATGCCATCCATGATACCGTTCATGAAATGGCCCGTGATGAAGCCCGCCATGGCAAGGCTTTTGAAGGATTATTAAAAAGATATTTTGGGTAATGAAACAATGAAATACTAATTCATATGACTACTTTGGTTGTGCTTGGCATGAAAAAGCGAACTGCCTATGATGATCCATTAATGTAAAAGTAGGAGGAGAAATCTTCCTACTTTTTACTTTAATATGTTTATTTATGAGAGGAAAAAAATGCTGAAGTAAAAAGCTATTTATGTCAACATTTTTAATTTTCTAAATTTATTTCGAAAATTTTACAAAACTTCCTGATTTTATTTTACAAAACTTCCTGATTTTATTTATGTCAAACTTCCTGATTTTATTTATTGACAAAGTCATAAGAATTTCGTATAATGTGCCATAACAGCCGAAGTACATACCATCGGCTGCGGTATTACGAATTGCATAATCAGGATAGATAAAAGAAAAGCAATGATAAGAAGAAGTAGCATAAAAGGAAACATACAGAAAGCAGCCGGTTGATGAGAGGCGCATGGGAAATTTTATGTGAATACATCTTTGAGCTCTGCACCGAAAGTCCGGGACTGGTAGGCTGCAGCGGTTCCCGCACCCGTTAACGTGCTAGAGTATAAGCAAACAGCCGTACTCGAAGAGGTAAACAGTGTGAACTGTTTATAAACATTAGGTGGTAACACGGGATCAGACTCCCGTCCTTTTGAAGGACGGGAGTTTTTTGCGTCAAAGAATGATTGATTGACAATCTGAAAGGAGAAGAACAGCATGAAAACAGCCAATGAAAGAGAGCTGAACAAAGAACAAGTAACGGAAAATGCCAAGAAACAAATGCGTATCATATTGAAAGGGGTAAGTCAGATAGTGGGAGAGGAAGACCTCCTGATAAAGCTTGAACGCTCCCTAAAAACGGGGAAACCCCTTACCATCAAGCTTGGCCTGGACCCCAGTGCTCCGGACATCCATCTGGGACATACAGTGGTACTGAGAAAAATCAAACAAATGCAGGACCTGGGACACCAAGCGGTGATTATAATCGGAGACCTGACCGGACGCATCGGAGATCCCAGCGGCAAATCCAAAGGAAGAAAAGCATTGACAGACAGAGAGATCCTTGAGAATGCAAAAACCTATCAAGAGCAAATATTCCGCATTCTGGACCCGGAAAAAACAGAAGTACGCTACAATGGAGAGTGGCTTGAACTAATAACACTGGAAGAAGTACTCCACATGGCCGCCACAACTACAGTGGCAAGAATGCTGGAAAGAGAAGACTTTAAAAACCGCTATACCAATCATATCCCCATCGGTCTCCACGAGTTTTTCTACCCCTTGATGCAAGCGTACGATTCCGTGGAAATAAAAGCAGACCTGGAACTTGGCGGAACAGATCAGACATTTAATATACTCATGGGAAGAAACCTACAGAAAGAAAAGGGCATGGAACAACAGGTGGCTCTATTCATGCCTATACTGGAAGGACTTGACGGTGTGGAAAAAATGAGCAAAAGCCTTGGAAACTATATAGGAGTACAGGAAAATGCCCGGGTAATGTTCAAAAAAATCATGGAAGTACCAGACTTCCTCATCCTTAAATATTTTGAACTGACTACAGATATCACCCCGGATGAACTGAATACAATACACAGCCGCCTAAACAGCGGTGAAAATCCCAAATACCTAAAACTTGATCTGGCAAGAATCATAACCGGCCTATACCATAACCCGGAGGAAACGAAAGCAGCTGAAAAATACTTCGAGGAAGCCTTCAGCAAAAAAGAAATTCCCCAGGAAATAGATACTATGGAAGTGGCAACTAATCAAAACAACCTATTTGACACAATCCGCCCACTGGTAGAAAGAGGCGTGGTAAAAAGCGGAAGTGATATGCGCAGACTACTGGAGCAGGGCGGAATACAAAAAAATGGAACAAAAATAAACAGCCTGGACGAAGTGATTCAAACAGATGACATACTAAAAATTGGTAAAAAACATTTTATTAAAATCAGATTAACAAAATCATAATACAGGAAAATCTGCTGTTTATCTAAGTTTAGGGGTAGAGAAAAACCCGGACGAGACAGGTACAGAACTGGTTTTCCGGCGGCAGGGGACATCATGCACAGGGGAAGATATACAGAGCTCACGGGGATGGTTTACAGCAGCTTTTTCAGTGCGGAAAACTTCGCCCAGAATGTCTAAATAACATTTTTTTCGGTTGCTTTTGACTGTCGTTACTTCCGGTTCGGGGCGAAAA
>Ga0153941_1000413_pt1 | contig 18960 bp, 21 predicted proteins | sample TSNJ025MetaG_FD_104733 | JGI IMG/M metagenome (GOLD analysis project Ga0153941, IMG submission 104733) | Attine ant fungus gardens microbial communities from New Jersey, USA - TSNJ025 MetaG | ecosystem: Host-associated > Fungi > Mycelium > Unclassified | place: USA: New Jersey, Brendan T. Byrne...
TATTTATAATTACTATTGGTAATGGAGTCGTTTTGTGTAATATAATGTAAATTAGAATCTAAAAGATTCGGTTCAGCGAGCATGCGCAAAGAAGATGCCTGAGACTAATAGATTTTACGATGATGATCCATTTGTTACTATGCGTGGGGCATAAAAAATCCCCTCGCAAAAATCATTAACTACGAGGAGATAAATCAATGCGACAGATTAATGCAATCGGGGATGCCTGTCCACTACCTGTTATCAAAACTAAAAAAGGTCTTGATGCCATAGAGAGCGGTCAACTGGTGGTGCTGGTGGACAATGAGATCGCTGTCCAAAATATCCGTCGGTTGGCTGGGGCGACAGGCTGCCAATTTGATGTAAGGCAACAGGAGGGTGTTTTTCATATAACGCTGTTAAAAGGTGAAGCCCAACCGAGCGATGCTTCTGCCAACAGCGAAGCAGTGGCCGGTAAAACGGTTGTCGTCCTGGCTGCAGATACTATGGGAACCGGCGATGACGAACTGGGGCATATCCTGATGAAGGGATTTATTTTTGCTCTCACCCAGTTGGATACACTGCCTGATATCGTCCTGCTCTACAATACGGGTGCAAAGCTGGCGGTGTATGGTTCAAGCTCTCTGGAGGATTTAATTGCTTTGGAACAGGCAGGAGTTGCCGTTCTGACCTGCGGCACCTGTCTAAATCACCTGGGAATTGCGGAGCAGCTCGGCGTAGGAGAAGTCACCAATATGTATCGACTGGTGGAAGAGATGCGCGACGCCGGCCGAATTCTTCGTCCGTGACGGATATGATTTACTTTGACAACGCTGCCACCAGCCTGCCCAAGCCACCGGCGGTGGGGCATGCGGTGCTGGAGGCGATAAATACCTTTGGCGGAGCCGGAAGGGGAGGGCATCCTGCTGCTCTGGCGGCATCCCGCTGCCTGTTTCAGGCTCGCAAAGCAGTAGCAAGGTTAGTGGGGTCTGCTGCCGGCCGGACGGCTTTTACCGCCAATGCGACAGACAGCCTGAATATTGCCATCGCCGGCCTGCTCACCCGGGAAGACCATGTGATTACCACTGTCCTGGAGCATAATTCTGTGTTGCGCCCGCTTTATAAACTCCGTTCCCAGGGGATGGGCTTATCGATTGTTGGCATTGACCAAAAGGGGAATCTGGATTACGACGGGTTTCGCCGTTTGCTTCGCCCTAATAGCAAAGCGGTAGTCTGTACCCACGCCTCCAACCTGACCGGTACGATCACCAATTTGGCTTTCCTGGCGGACTTCTGCCAAGAAAACGGCCTGCTGCTGATTGTAGATGCATCGCAAACAGCCGGTGTATTTCCTATTGATGCGGACAAGCTGGGAATTGATGTTCTTTGCTTTACCGGTCACAAAGGATTGCTGGGGCCGCAGGGAACAGGCGGACTTTGCATCCGGCAAGGACTTGCCGTGCTGCCGCTCAAAGTAGGCGGCAGCGGCCTCCACAGCTATGACGAAATCCACCCGGCGGACATGCCTGAGGCTCTGGAAGCAGGTACGGCCAACGCCCATGGCATTGCCGGCTTGCTGGCCGGAGTTGAGTACATTCTTGAAACAGGCATCGATACTATCCGCAACAAGGAGCTGGAATTGGCGCAATGTTTTCGCCAAGGCATTTCAGCAATTCCCGGGGTTCATATTTATGGAGATCCGGACAGCCCTCACGCTCCCATCGTAACAATGAATATCGGTTCCATGGATTCAAGTGAAGCTGGAGATCGGCTGGCGACCCTTTACAATATTTGCGTACGAACCGGCGCACATTGCGCCCCGCTGGCTCATTTGGCATTAGGAACCAGGGAGCAGGGGGCGGTGCGGTTTAGTTTCTCCTCTTTCAATACGGAACAGGAAATACAAAAAGGAATTTGCGCAGTTGCGGAAATTGCCGCAGAATGGGAGCAAAGATAAGTGGACAGAACGAAACAGCCCAAATTAGTTATTACCTTTCCTACTACTACTGCCGCGATGGCAATGGAGGCTGCCTGCCAAGCCGGGCAAGGACGGTTAATACCTATTCCCCGGGAAATCAACGGCGGTTGCGGCCTGGCTTGGTGCGCAGAACCTCAGTTGGGCGATATGTTGCTGCAGGTAATGGCTGAAAATAATATTAGCTACCAGGAAAAGCGAATTATTTCACTGTATTAAATAGCTGCCGGTGCGTCTGAATTGCAGACATTGGCCTAGTCTGATTACCGGTTACCTTTCCGGTATTTTTATCCGATGACTAAACCGCTCTAAGACTCCCGCTTCTGTAAGCGGGAGTTAAGAACGGCTAAGTCCCTGGATAGAGTCGACTAAACTTGAGATGGGGAACCCGACCTGAAGCTAAGTTTCTCTTTATTCTATGCGGTACTTTATATTAATGAAGGGAGAGATATAAACATGATCGAGAGGAAGACCGAGTTGCCACAAATATTTGAAAGTTTTGCTGAGGCAAGGCAGAATGGATTTCTTGGCATGAAAAAAGTTAAAGACAGCGGCAAAGGGGTGGTAGGCCAGTTCTGTACCTATACCCCGCTGGAAATTTTCATGGCCGCCGGTCTTGTCAGTGTGGGCTTGTGTTCTACCAGTGACGAGACTATTCCCGAGGCGGAGAAAGTATTGCCGAGCAACCTGTGTCCGCTGATTAAGTCCAGCTACGGTTTTGCCATCACCGACAAATGCCCTTATATGTATTTTTCCGATCTGGTAGTGGGCGAGACTACCTGTGATGGCAAAGTGAAAATGTACGAACTTTTGGCTGAAATCAAGAATGTCCATATTCTGGAGCTTCCCCGGCGGCAGGATACGCTGGAAGCAAAGGCTCTCTGGCGGGCGGAGCTGGCGCGGCTGAAGGAACGGGTGGAAAAGGATTTCGGCGTTACAATTACCGATGACAATTTGCGGGATGCCATTCGCCGCCGGAATATCGAGCGCAGGCTGCTGAAGGAAATGTATGAGCTGAGTACAATGACGCCGCCGCCTATTACCGGCTTCAGGCAGCTGCAAATTCTTTTTGGTTCTCAGTTTAAATTTGATTGGGATGAGAAGGTTGCGGAAATCCAGAACGCGATTGACAGCATCCGGGCAGCCTATGCAGCCGGGGAGCGCCCTGTTTCAGAAGCTGCGCCCCGGATTCTGATTACCGGCTGTCCCATGGGCGGCGTTACAGAAAAGGTAGTTAAGGTACTGGAAGAGGCCGGTGCGGCCGTTGTTGTCTTTGAAAATTGCACCGGCGCCAAGCAAATGGATCGGCAATGTCCGGAGGAGGGCGATCCGCTTACCAGTATTGCCGATTATTACCTGCAGATTGGCTGTGCTGTAATGACGCCCGACAACAACCGTTTTGTGCTTTTGGAGCGTCTTTGTGAACAGTTTCAGGTCGACGGCGTGGTGGAAATGACGCTGCAAGCTTGTCATCCCTACGCAGTGGAAGCGCATTCGGTTAAGGAGTTTATGCAGAAAAAGGGCATTCCCTACCTGCAGCTGGAAACCGACTATGGCACTGCCGATATCGGCCAGCTGTCCACCCGGGCCGGTGCTTTTGTGGAGATGCTATAGATAATGATCAAAGCATCAATCGGTATCGACTGTGGTTCTACTGCATGCAAAGGCGTCCTCCTCCAAGAGGACGCCATCCTTGCCTCCTGTGTGCAGCCCACCGGCTGGAGTCCGCGGGACACTTCCCGGGCGGTTTTCGAACAACTGCTGGCGCAGGCGGGGCTGAAAAAAGAAGATGTACATAGTACCGCTACCGGCTATGGCCGGATAGCTATTGATTTCGCCGACAGGACCGTAACAGAAATCACCTGCCATGCACTTGGCGCCGATTATCTGCTGTCCGGTGTACGTACCGTTATTGATATTGGCGGCCAGGATTCAAAGGTCATTGCTGTGGAGGCCGGACAGGTACGCTCCTTTCAGATGAATACCAAGTGTGCCGCAGGCACCGGCCGGTTTCTGGAAATGTCGGCCAATCGGATGGGTATTGATCTGGCGGAATTCGCGGTCTTGCTTGCTGCCGGCAAAAGCTGTCCGCTAAGCAGCATGTGCGCCGTGTTTGCCGATTCGGAGATCGTCTCCCAACTAGCGGCAGGGAGAAGCCGTGAGGAAGTGGCTGGCGGCATTATTCAGTTAGTCGCCGACCGTGTGGCCGCCTTGGCAGGCAGAGTGGATATTTCTCCGCCCCTATTGCTGACAGGCGGATTGGCGGGTATGGAGGGAATCAGAACCGCGCTGGAAAAGCAGCTGGGTTATCCGGTAGCATCTGCCGAATTGTCCGGCTTTGCTGGCGCTATTGGTGCTGCAAGGAGTTATTGGGTGAAGAAGGCAAGGAAAGGTGCTGGCGAACAATCAGATTAGATTTGCTACAGGCTGGAACTTCGGTGTGGCAGGTATTCTATATCAGGTTTTCCCGTATTCAAGGCATTGCTTTGTCAGATTGTAAAATGTGAAGCATAAGGGGAATGATAAAGAGAGACGAACGCTTCAGGTGGGGTTAAACCCCACCTGAAATTTGGCCGACCTTAAAAGGACTAAGCCGCTCTTAACTCCCGCTTACAGAAGCGGAGTTAAGAGCGGCTTAGTCATCGGACAGAGGAATTCTTAATCTTAAATATTGAGTCAAGACTCCCGCCTCTACAGGCGGCTTCAGTTCAGGTGGAGTAGACTCTCCACCTGAACCCCCGACGTTTCAGCTTTGCTGAAACAAGTTCACTTGTTACTAGATCATCGCGCTTTTCATACTCTTCACATACTCAAACAAATAAGTGCCTGCATTTTCACCATATTGCTCGATAATCTTGACAATTGCACTGCCGACGATAACGCCATCGGCAATTTTGGCAAGTTCCTGCGCTTGTTTTGCTGTTGAAATACCAAAGCCAACGGCGATCGGCGTGCTGGAAACTTGCCTGATATCTTTTATAATTGCGTCAATATCTGTCTTGATTTCGCTTCTTACGCCGGTAACGCCCATCGAGGATACAAGATAAATAAAGCCGGCGGCATTGTTAGCAAGCGCTTGAATTCGGTCTTGTGAAGTCGGGGCAATCATGGTGATTACATCGACATTATAGTGGGTGGCAATGCCGAAAATCTCAGCTTTTTCCTCAAAAGGCAAGTCGGGGATAACCAGGCCGTTAATTCCGCATTGTTGGCAGTTTTTCATGAATTTTTCAATGCCATAGACAAATATCGGATTGATATAGGTCAAAAATACTAAAGGAACTTGGGTTTTTAACCGTACCCGCTTTACCATTTCAAATATTTTGTCTGTTGTTGTTCCGTCCGCTAATGCTCTGATATTCGCTCTTTGGATGACCTCGCCCTCGGCGATAGGGTCGGAAAAAGGTATGCCTATTTCGATAATGTCACTACCGGCTGCAGCTAAGCTTAAAATGAATTCTTCGGTTTTGTCGAGTGTCGGGTCACCGGCTGTTAAAAAGCTGATAAATGCTTTATTATTCTCAAATGCCTTTTGTATCTTACTCATCGATATCTTCCCCCTTATGTCTGGCAATGGCAGCAACATCTTTATCGCCGCGGCCCGATAACGTTATAATGATAATGTCATCTTTGTTCATCGCCGGCGCAAGCTTGAGGGCATGGGCGACGGCGTGCGCTGCTTCAACAGCCGGAATTATTCCTTCAGTTCGCGACAAGTACTCAAATGCCTCGATGGATTCTTCATCAGTAACCGGTACATACTCGGCTCTTTTTATGTCATGCAAATAGGCGTGTTCGGGGCCTATGCCCGGATAGTCCAGTCCTGCTGAAATCGAATAAACAGGCGCAATCTGACCAAATTCATCTTGACAAAAATATGATTTCATACCATGCAAAATTCCGACACTGCCCTTGGCTATTGTCGCTGCATGCAGGGCCGTTTCTACCCCTTTGCCTGCCGCTTCACAGCCGATTAGCCTGACAGCTTTGTCTTCAATAAAGTTGTAAAAGGCGCCGATGGCATTGCTGCCGCCACCGACACAAGCCAACACTGCCGTTGGCAGCTTGCCTTCCTTTGATAGTATTTGGGCCTTAGCTTCTTTGCTGATGATGCTTTGAAAATCGCGTACCATTTGCGGAAAGGGGTGGGGACCCATTACTGAGCCTAGTACATAGTGGGTATCGGCTACTCGGTTAGTCCACTCACGCATAGTTTCGTTTACTGCATCTTTAAGTGTCATTGTGCCTGAGGTTACAGTATTCACTTTTGAGCCTAACAGCTTCATTCGATACACATTAAGCGCTTGTCGCTCGGTATCTTCCTTGCCCATAAATACTTCACACTCAAGACCCATTAAAGCGGCGGCAGTGGCTGTGGCGACGCCATGCTGGCCTGCTCCTGTTTCGGCAATAATTCGTGTCTTGCCCATTTTTTTGGCAAGCAGCGCCTGTCCTAATACGTTATTGATTTTATGCGAGCCTGTATGATTTAAGTCTTCGCGCTTTAGATAGATCTTTGCCCCGCCCAGGTCTGCCGTCATCTTTTCGGCATAATATAACCGTGACGGCCGGCCTGCATATTCATTTAAAAGCTCTGTAAGCTCCTCGTTAAACGCCGGGTCATTTTTATAAAATTCATAAGCTTTTTCGAGTTCGATAACCGCATTCATTAATGTTTCGGGAATATACTGTCCTCCGTGGATGCCAAATCTGCCTTTACTCATATCTAAATCCTACCTTTCACTATATCTACGATAGTAATAATCTTCGACTTATCCTTGATGCCATTTGTTTCTACGCCGCTGCTGACATCGAGACAGTAGGGCTGTACTGTCTGCATTGCTGCTTTGATATTGCCTGCATCGAGTCCGCCTGCCAAATAAAATGGCTTGGTGCAGCCCTTGATCAGCCGCCAATCAAAGCATTGGCCGGTGCCGCCGTAGTGCTCCTTGCTATACGTGTCAAACAAGATATAATCGGCCGCTGTCGTCATAATTGCTGGATGTTCTTTTACTCTTATGGCTTTAATGACCGGATTTGCTACTGCTTTTTTTAGGGCGGTCATATATTGTTCATCCTCGTCGCCGTGCAGCTGTATCAGGTCGATTATGTTTTGCCGGCAGAGCCTTTTTATAAACTCTAGCTCTTGATTGACAAAAACCCCCACCGCCTTTATTGACGGTGCACACTCTGCTTTTAACGCTGCCGCTTGCTGAAAGCTAACTTGCCGTTTGCTCTTGGCAAACACAAAGCCAATATAATCCGGCTTGGCTTCGTTTACCGCATAAATATCAGCCATTCGGGTTAAGCCGCATATTTTTATTTTAGTCATTGCTAAAGCCACGTAATTTGTCGAGTTCACGCTTCTTATTCTCGCTTTTCATTAGGGTTTCACCAATTAAAACGGCGTTTGTGCCATTTTCGCGCAGTTTTTTTATGTCGCTTGCTGTGCTTATGCCGCTTTCAGAGACAAAAATTATCTCTGCCGGCACAAGCTTTCTCAGGTTAATGCTATTAGTTATATCGACTTCAAATGTCTTTAAATTTCGATTATTAACTCCAATGACTCTTGCACCGGCGCCGATCGCCGACTTGATTTCCGCTTCATCGTGAGCTTCTACAAGGCAAGACATGCCAAGCTGATCGGCTATTTCGATATATGCTTTTATCGTATCGCCAACTAAAATTGAACAAATGAGCAGTATTGCATCGGCGCCAATCATTCTGGACTCATAGATCTGGTACTCATCAATGATAAAGTCTTTGCGCAAAACCGGGATATTGACTGCTTGCTTTATTTGCTCTAAATATTCATTGCTGCCCAGGAAAAAGTCCGGCTCGGTCAAAACTGAAATTGCACTTGCTCCGGCGGCTTGATATTCCTTGGCAATTTGTAGATACGGGAAGCTGCCGGCGATGATGCCCTTGGAGGGGGAGGCTTTTTTCACTTCACATATAAAGGCAATATCGTTCGTTGCCAGTGCTTTCTCAAAAACAAAAGGATGATCAGCTTTTGGCACCAGCGCTTTAATTTTTTCTAAAGGCGCTGTGCTCTTGCAAGCTTCAACCCTTAGCTTTGTGGCTGTCACTATTTTATCAAGTATCATAGACCCTCCTTATTTGAGAGTTGGATAAGCTTTTCTAATTGTGCTTTAGCTTTGCCGCTGTCGATGATCTGCTCGGCCATTTTGACGCATTCACGCAGAGTAATGTTGTTGTGGGACATATACAGGCAGAAGGCCGAGTTGAGCACAACGATATCTCGTTTGGGGCCGTGCTGCCCGTTTAAAATATCTAGTGCTATTTGGGCATTGTCTGTTGGCGAGCCACCAACAAGCTCTGATAGTTGGCAACGTTTAAAGCCTAATTGCTCCGGTGTTATAAAAAAACTGTTTAACTTTCCGTATGAGACTTCACAAACTGTTGTCGTATCGCTCAGCGTTATTTCATCAAGGCCGTCGTGTCCATGAACGACCATGGCACGTTTTACTTGTAAATTTGCCAGCACTCTCGCCAGTGGTTCAACTAAATTTTCATCATATACGCCCAGCAGCTGCATATTGGCGCCAGCCGGGTTGGCAAGTGGGCCGATGATATTAAATAACGTTCTGATGCCAATCTCGCGCCGCACCGGCGCCGCATATTTCATTGAGGCGTGATATGTTGGCGCAAATATAAAGCACATGCCCATTTCTTCTAATAGTTTAGCATTTTTCTCCGGTGTCAACGTTATTTTAACACCAAGCGCTTCAAGCAGATCGGCACTGCCGCATTTGCTTGATACACTGCGGTTGCCGTGCTTGGCGACCGGCACTCCGCCGGCAGCAATGACAAAGGAGGCTACTGTTGAGATATTAAACGTTGATACTTCGTCGCCGCCGGTGCCGACAATGTCTAAGACATCAGTTTTAGGCGTTAGTTTGGTGCATTTATCACGCATAACCATGACGCAAGCGGTAATTTCGTCGATCGTTTCACCCTTAAGCCGCATCGCTGTTAAAAAAGCGGCAATTTGGGCATTTGTTGCCTCGCCGTTCATGATTTGCAGCATGACCTCTCTAGTTTGATCAAGCGATATATCTTTGCCGTTTAACACATCATAAATGGCTGACTTAATCATGCTCAGCACCTCGCAGCTCTAAGAAATTTTCGATAATCGTATCGCCGTTATTCGTTAAAATCGATTCCGGATGAAACTGTACTCCATAGACATTGTAGTCTCTATGCTTGACACCCATAACCTCGGCATGATCATCCTCGGCAATAATTAAAATCTCATCAGGCAAGCTCTCTCGCTCTGCACAAAGCGAATGGTAACGCGCCGCTTCGATCATTGGCGGCAAGCCGCGAAAGATCGGACTGCCATTAGCGATATGAATGATGCTCTTTTTTCCATGCATTAATGTTTTTGCATAAGTTATTGTGCCGCCGAAAACTTCACAGATTGCTTGCAGACCTAAGCACACACCTAAAATCGGCGTTTTGTCCTTGAAATAATCAATGACATTGTTGCAGATTCCCGCATCTTTTGGCCTTCCCGGCCCGGGGGAGATAATGATATGGCTTGGGTTTAGCCGCTCAATTTCCGCGATTGTATATTCATCATTTTTGATAACTTTTATATCGCTGTTTATCACGCCGACAGATTGATACAGGTTATAGGAAAAGCTGTCATAGTTATCAATTAATAATATCATTATTGCACCTCCTGCGAGCGTTTTAAGGCTTCTATGATTGCTTTAGCTTTATTATTATACTCGTTATACTCAGTTTCCGGATTGCTATCGGCAACGATGCCGCCACCGGCCGATACATAAACCTTGTCGTTGCTTTTGATGGCTATTCTGATGGCAATGCACATATCCATGTTGCCGGAAAAATCTATATACCCGATGGCCCCACCGTAAATTCCCCGTTTTTCTCCCTCTAATTCATTGATGATTTCTATCGCCCTGATCTTTGGCGCGCCTGAAAGAGTACCGGCAGGCAATACGGCTGATATGGCGTCGAGTTGGTCAAGCCCGCTTTTTAGCTTGCCTGTTACCGTTGAGGCAATGTGGGAGACATGGGAAAACTTTAGTACTTCTTGGTACTTGTCGACATTAACTGTACCAAACTCGCTAATTTTGCCTAGATCGTTCCGGCCTAAATCAACAAGCATGTTATGCTCAGCCAGTTCTTTTTCATTTTGCATCAGTTCGATTATTAATTTTTCGTCTTCGGCCGCAGTCGCCCCCCGGGGACACGTACCGGCAATGGGGTAGGTAGCAAGCTTAGAATTTTTAAGCGAGACAATCGTCTCCGGTGATGCTCCGGCTATTTGGAGGCCGTCAAAATCAAGATAAAACATGTAGGGTGACGGGTTTATCGTTCTTAGCACCCGGTATGTCGACAGCAAATCACCCTCAAAGTCTGCCTCCATTCGGTTGGCGATAACAGCCTGGAAAATATCTCCTTCGTAGATATGCTCTTTAACTTTTTCTACCATTTTACAATAGTGTTCTTTAGAGTGAAGTAGGGTGAAGTCAGATAACAGTCGTGATTTAAATGCTGTTGCAACTTTTTCTGATTTTATTACATTTTCTATTTCTTTTATTTTTACAACACCCTCAATATAGTTCTCTTCGAGTTTATCGGTTTTAACATTAACGATGATGAAGATTTTTTGCCGCAAATGGTCAAAGGCCACGATCTTGTCAAATAACATTAGGTGCAAGTCGTCAAAATCTGCGCGGCTGGGGTTATTGAGTTTTAGCTTTTTCTCCGCATATTTAATGTAGTCATAAGCGATATAGCCAACGAAACCGCCGGTAAATGACGGTAAAAAATCTAATTTGGGACTTTTGTATTCCGACAATATTTTTCTTAATATTTCATTAGGATGCTCGGTAACAATCTCCTCTTTTTTGTTCGTGTCGACTTGATGAACGGCAACTTTGCCGTTTTTGCAGGTTACGGTAAGTTTGGGCTCAAATCCTAAAAACGAATATCTACCCCATTTGTCACCGCCCTCAACACTTTCTAATAGATAGCATTGCTTGCTGCTGGCTTTAAGGCATTTTAGCACTTCGATCGGTGTTTTAATATCAGAAAATAGCTCTAAGCATATGGGAATAACAGTGTTTTGCGCGCGCAGCGCTCTTGCCTCATCAATTGTTGGCCTAATCATCGCTATAGCCTCCCTTAATTTTATAAAAACAAAAGCACCCGTCCATGACAAAATAAATTGTCAAGGACGAGTGCGTTACACCCGTGGTGCCACCTTAATTCGCAGGATATAAAATCCTGCACACTTTAACAGAATACTAACATATTCCTCGCAACTGACGTATGCGTTACGTCGTAGAATACTAAGAAAACCAAGGTTTTCTGTTGACTACGCCCTCAGTGGTCCATTTGATGTACTGCGTTGTGCAAGGCTCTCAGCTATCCCCGCTCTCTGTAACTGCACGAAACACCGTTATCTCCACGTCAACGGTTTAGACCGATATTTAATTAATACGACTATACACCATATTTTAGGTGATGTCAATGGCATTTTCAATTGGGACAAACATAAATCTCTTATGATAAAAAATTATCCGATGACTAAACCGCGTCTTAACTCCCTGGATAAGGTCGACTAAGCTTCCGGTGGGGTGAATACCCATCTAAAGCTAAGTCTCTCTTTATGTAGTTGCAAGCCTTGCTCCCATTTCAAAAGATTTCTGGCAATCCTTAGGAAAATGCTCTTTTCGCCTTTTAGCTTTATGAGCTTCATCAAATAATGTTACGACATATTTGGAATAATCGTTAAACTGGTAGGTGTCCGTAACATACAACGTTTCAGTTGTTCCGAAAATGCGGCCGAAATGGTCTTCGGTTGCCTTGAGGACGGAATCATAGCTCCATTCTTTTAGCGCTTGTTCATCTACATTCATGGTATAAATAAAACCTAGCGGTATCTTTTTCTTGAAAAGGGAGGTGTGGTTTTCGTCATATACTGAGTATGGAAATGCTGCCCGTTCCATAAATGATCTCATTTCGCCGGTGACATTGCCCCAATAGATAGGCGAACCCAGGATAAGCGCGTCAGCATTATCGATTTTCTCTAAGATAGGGGTCAGGTCATCTTGGAGTGCACATTTTCCATAGCTTCTTCCATCCTTAAGCTTACAGGCAAAACAGCTTTTACAGCCTTTAAAGCTTAGATCATAAAGGTGAACCAAGTCGGTCTCGGCGCCTTGCGAGGCTGCCCCCTCCAGAGCTTGCGTCAATAAAGTTGCGGTATTCCAATTTTTCCTTGGACTGCCGTTAATGGCTAATACGTTCATAAAAAACCTCCATTCGCTTTATTGAAATTATTTGCTTATTAAATATTTTACACTATTAGGATAAATTGGTAAAGTACGCACAATTTTGTTCCTTAAAAACTAAAAAGTAAGTAGTGGAGGTATGGCGATATCGTCGGGATCTAAGGAAGATTAAAGAGCTACATTCTATATAATATAATGGACAACTAAGATTAGCGAATGTTATAATTTTAAATAACTTAACCGCTAAAAGCAAATGCAAGCAGCTATTAAAGAACATACGCTATTGCAGCATCTGAAACTATCTAGCGAAATATGGCAATATCTTGTGATAATCCTTGCTAAAAATCAATAACCTTGCAATTTCTGTCGATATAAGGAGTATGCGTTAATGCATAAGTTATTGATTTAAATATTGAAAATATTCAAATTGCTAATGATTCTATGGCAAATAAGCCTATAAGGAGTTGCAAGATGAATAAGATAATTGTAATCAAGGGTGGCGGTGATATTGCTACAGGCATCGCTCACCGCCTGCACCAGAGTCGCTTTAAGGTGGTCATAACTGAGTCGCCGGAGCCGACGGTTGTCCGACGCACTGTGGCTTTTGCCCAGGCCGTCAGGTGCGGTCCGACCGTTGTTGCCGGTGTTACGGCCCAACTAGCCACAAGTCGGCAGGCAGGCGAAATACTGGCCGCCGGCAATATCCCGGTCATCGTTGACCCTAGTGCTCGGTGCGTACAGGAGCTTAAGCCCCAGGCAGTCATTGACGCCATTATTGCCAAGCGCAATACAGGCACCCACATTACCGACGCGCCAATCGTCATTGGCGTAGGACCGGGATTTATCGCCGGCGTCGATGTTCATGCCGTGGTTGAGACAATGCGCGGTCATGACTTAGGGCTAGTCATTTATCAGGGAACGGCGGTTGCCAACACCGGTATTCCCGGCGAGGTGGGCGGTTACGCTCTGGAAAGGCTGATCAAGGCGCCCACAGCCGGTGTATTTACTGCTTGCAGGGAAATCGGCGACAGCGTGGCGGCCGGCCAGACGGTCGGTTACGTCGGCAGCAGCCCGGTCATGGTGGCTATCGGTGGTATGCTGCGCGGGCTGATTCAGCAAGGTCTTACAGTGACGGCAGGATTGAAAATTGGTGATGTCGATCCCCGCTGCTGCCGGGAACATTGTTTTACTATTTCAGACAAGGCGCGAGCGATCGGCGGCGGGGTTTTGGAAGCATTGCTGCACTTGGGGGTGGAAAGGTGAACCATGATATTTTTGTGCGTCTAAAGAAATTGGCCGAGACAGGCTGCGCCGCCGATATCATTACATTGACAAGCGCCCCGGCGACGCAGAAGGGGATAGTGGGCAATATGCTGCTTGTTGCCGACGGCCGCTATGATGAGCAGTTGATCGATGAAGAGTTTACTAGGCTTGTATTGGCAAAAATGAATGCCGCCGAATGGAAAAAGCCTGTACTTATAGATGTAGAGTTTGCCGGTAGTCTATACCGTCTTTTCTGGGATAAACTTTGCCGGCCGAAATCGGCGCTGGTGCTAGGGGCAGGACATATCAGCCAGCCGTTGACCGGTATGCTGGCGATGTTCGGCTATAGCGCAACTGTCGTTGATGACCGCCCGGATTTTGCTAATGCCGTGCGTTTTCCCCAGGCCGAACAAGTTGTTTGTCAGGATTTTATCCGGGCGTTGAATGAACTTAATTTGCCATCCTTTGGTGTTATCATTATTGTGACCCGGGGCCATCGGTCAGATATGGACTGCCTGCGGGCTGTCATTGGCCAACCGGCGGCTTATATCGGCATGATCGGCAGCCAGGGGCGGGTTCGGGTTGTCATGAACGCGTTGGCCGGGGAAGGCTTTGATAAGGAGGCGTTAGCCCGGCTGCGCGCACCTATCGGGCTTGACATCGGGGCCGAGACGCCGGATGAAATTGCGCTTAGTATTATGGCTGAGATTATGGCTGTCACACGCAACGCCGGTTGCCGGCCGCTGTCCGACAGGTGGAGGTGCAAACAGCATGGATGATGCGATGATTCGGGTCATTTGCCAGGCGCAGCAGTCCGGCGCTCAAGTTGCCCTTGTTTCTGTTATTGCCACCAGGGGATCAACACCGCGCAAGGCCGGGGCAAGAATGTTGATTTTTCCTGATGGCCGGGCATTCGGTACGATTGGCGGCGGCTGTGCTGAAGCAGAAGTCAGGTTACAAGCACTTACTGCTCTGGATGATAACAGGTCTTTCACCGTTGAAGTATTTATGTCGGGCGAAGCTGCTGCCGATGAGGGCATGGCCTGTGGCGGCACGATGCAAGTATTTATCCAAGTTGTATAAGATGGCGATGATATGGGAAGCACTAGGTCTTGCCAGGCCGGGGATAACGGCCTGTGTCGGCGCGGGCGGCAAGACTTCGTTGCTGCTGTCGCTCGCTGCTGCCGGCGAGCGGGGGCGGCCTGTCCTGGTGACGGCTACGACTAAGATGTTTTATCATCAGGTAGCTCAGTATACTCAGGTACTGACCAACGAATACGGCGTCGGGGCGTTGCAGGTAGCCCGGGTTCTGCAATCAGGCAAAACGGCCGCCTGGTTTACCGGGCGGGCTAATGACAAGGTAACGGGATTGCCATCAGGCTGGATCGATCGCCTAGTTGACATAATTCCAGATGCCTTTATTCTTGTTGAGGCTGACGGCGCCCGCCGCTGTTTACTGAAAGCCCCGGCCGGGCATGAACCTGTTATTCCTGATTGTACGGCTATGACAGTAGGGATAGTGAATTTGCAGGCAATCGGCCAACCGTTCTCTGAGGCAAACACTCACAGGCTTAATCTGGTGACCGCTATTCTTGGCAAGCAAGCAGGCGATCCCATTGGCTGGATCGATTTGGCCCGGTTGCTGGTGCATAGGCAGGGGATTTTTCAATACGCTCTGGGCACAAAAGTGGTGGTGCTTACCGGGGGACAAAACCAAGCGTCTGTCGAGGCGGCCAGGCAAATTGCCGGTTATGTTAAAACGGCAGGTGTAAATATTGCCAGGGTCGTTGTTACCGCCGGGTATGGCACGGTTATGCGGCCGGTTACGGTGTTTACATGAGAAAGCTTCGGTTTGGCGCTGTAATTTTGGCGGCAGGTACAGCCAGCCGCATGGGTCAGCAAAAATTACTGCTGCCCCTCGCCGGTAAGCCGCTGCTTGCGCATATACTAGGTACTATCGGCGCCTTTGAATGGGCTGACTGCATTGCTGTCATTGGCGAGCCGGAGTCTGAACTAGCCGAGCTTTGCCGGCAATATCAGGTCTGTCCGGTATTTAATCCCGACCGACAGCGAGGCCAAGCTTCCTCCATTGTCCTGGCCGTAAAGCAATTGGCGCTTAATTTGCATGGTATTATGTTTTTCCTAGGCGATCAGCCGCTGGTATCTGGGGAATTGATTGCCGCCATTGTCGCTCGCTTTCAGCAGCTCGCAAGCAACGAGGCCATTGTTGTCCCCTGTTACCGTCAGCAAAGCTACAGCCCGGTACTATTTAGCGGCTTTTGGCGTTCCAGTCTGGAAAAACTGGAGGGCGATACCGGCGGCCGCCAAATAATCCGTCAACACCCGGAATGGGTCAGCAAACTTGACTGGCCTGAGCCTGAGCCGTTTTATGATGCCGATACATGGGAAGAGTATCAACGCCTGAAACAGCGGGTAAAATAACAACTATTCTATCAATGAGAGGCGATATATTTTGTATTTTGACAATGCCGAAGGACCGGTATTCCGTCCCCCTAGCGAAGCTCACAGTTTTATTTTACGGGTAGCAATCGGGTGTTCGCATAATGCCTGTACTTACTGTAATATGTACAGGTCGGTAACGTTTAGGACTCGTCCTATGGATGAGATCATGGCGCAAATTAATGCCGCCAAGCCATATGCCCAGCATATTCGCCGGATCTTTTTGGCTGACGGCAATGCGTTGGTGCTGTCTACTGACAAGCTGTTGGCTATATTAGATTCCCTGCAGCGCACCTTTCCCCGGCTGCAACGGGTTTCCTGCTATGGGGGCCCAAAAGATATGCTGAATAAGACGCCGTCAGAGCTGATCGCTCTGCGCGAGGCCGGGCTTAAGCTTGTCTATTATGGCATGGAATCAGGTGATGATACTGTGCTTAGAGATGTTAACAAGGGGGTTAATGCCGCGGAATCTATTGCGGCCGGACAGCGTATCGTTGCGGCCGATATCAAGCTGTCAATCATGATCATTTCCGGTCTTGGCGGTAAAGCGGGCTTAGACCGGCATGCCCGCAACACGGCGCTTGCCATCAATGCCATCCGTCCCAATATGCTGAGCGCCTTGACGTTGATGCTGTATCGTGGCAGCCAGCTGCTTGATCAATTTGAACGTGGCGAGTTTGTGCCGCTGTCTCCGCCGGAGATTATGGATGAACTCTATCAATTGATCAGTGATATCGAATTACCGTCAACTAGCCATTGTCTGTTTAGAAGCAACCATATATCTAACCATATTGCGCTGGCCGCTACTCTACCCAAAGACAAGGGCAATCTGCTGACAAGCATCAAATCGGCTCAGGCTGAATTATCTAAGATAGTAGACTGGGATCCCTATAATAATGTTGAATTTTAGGGAGGCTGCTATAAGACAAAGCGCCACTCAAGACTCCCTCCGACAGCCTGCGGCTTCCACCTCCCTCAATGAGGGAGGCTTTAACCCTGTCTCCCTCTTCGAGGGGGATGTCGCTCGCAGCGACAGGGGAGTCGTCTCTTTGTGGAACATGTTGCCACAATGACAGTAGCTTGCTTTTTACTAGCTCTTATTGGAGCTGATATAGCCATAATTCAATAATTTGTTTCACTGTATAGCTACAGAGGTTGGAGAAACAATGGAAATAGCTGAAAAAATAATTAAAGTTAATAATTATGTTACGAAATCAAATTTGCCAGCAAGCGATTACGTAATTAATCCTTATATTGGTTGCCCTCATGCCTGTAAGTATTGTTATGCATGTTTTATGAAACGCTTTACAAAGCATAGCGAAGAGTGGGGAACATTTATAGATATAAAGGAATGTGATAAGTCTTTAAATTTGAAAAAGTTAGAAGGAAAATCAGTGTTTCTTTCTTCTGTTACCGATTGCTACAATAGTTTTGAGGAAAAATACAGAGTTACCAGAAGAATATTAGAACAGTTGGTTTCAGTTGATTGTGATTTAGGTGTTTCAACAAAATCAAAGCTTATTTTGAGGGACGTAGACTTGCTAAAACAATGTAAAAACTTAAAAGTATCTATGTCAATCAATACCTTAGATGAAGACTTTAAAAACGATATGGATAATGCAAGTAGTATTCAAGACAGACTTCTCGCATTAGAAGAATTGCACAACCAAGGTATTTATACAGTGTTATTTATGGCGCCAATATTTCCGCATATCACTGAATTTAAAGCAATTATAGAAAAATCATATACCTACATTGATGAGTATTGGTTTGAAAATCTGAATTTAAGAGGGAGCTATAAACAAAAAATATTGTCCTATGTCTCCAAAAAATATCCCCAGTTTTATGATACTTATGAAAAAATATATAACAGAGGCGATAAAGGATATTGGTCTGATTTAGCGATTGAAATAAAAGAATATTGTAGAACAAACAATATTAACTATATAAATTATTTTTACCATGAAGAATTGGTTAAAGCTAAGCTGACTAATAAGTAAGTATAGAAATTAGGCATTTTGCTGTTGGCGTGGGTTTTGCACTTGCTTACAAATTATCAGACAATAATTTAGTTGTTGCATATTTTGTGAATTTGCCTAATGCTTTTATAACATATATCCTAAAGTCAGAACAATTTTCGATACTTACTGTAAAAAGCAGTATTTTGCATTTATTACCATTATATTTATCTTGATGATATTATTATATTCGTCAAAAAAGTTGTTATATGCAAAATAAGCATTTTCGACGGTCGTACATTGTTCGCTATTGTCAGGTTGCGCGTTATAATTAAACAAGCGTATATATGCCCGCCCGTTTGCCGGTTGGCGATATAGTGAATAACGAAGGAATTTATATTTGGGGGTGCATACGGCATGAAAAAAATTGAAAGAAAATGGGCGAAAATCTCTTTAACAATTTTTTTTATCCGATGACTAAACCGCGTCTTAACTTCCTGGATAAGGTCAACTAAACTTTAGATGAGATAAAAACCATCTGAAGATGAATCTCTCGTGAACTTGTTTCAGCAAAGCTGAAACGTCGGGGGTTCAGGTGGAGAGTCTACTCCACCTGAACTGAAGCCGCCTGTAGAGGCGGGAGTCTTGACTCAATATTTAAGATCAACAATATACAGGAGAACGGCGGCTTTATGCCGCCGTTCTCCTAATGGATAGTGACTGATAAGAGACGATTACTTGCCACAACCGCCACCGCAACTTTTTTTGTTAAGAAGCTGCTTTTTAAGGCTGAGCTCTTGAGAAAATTCAAGATTTTTATGCTCCTTTTCATTACGGCATTGCTCGTTGTTTTTATTTTCGTTTCGCATCAGATCACCTCCATGTTTATTTTGCCCCATGTTATAGAGTTTTACTAATTTTAAGTTTTAGATTTATCCGATGACTACCGCGTCTTAACTCCCGCTTCTGCAAGCGGGAGTTAAGAGCGGCTAAGTCCCTGGATAAGGTCGACTAAACTTCAATGGAGTAA
>Ga0153941_1000414_pt1 | contig 18931 bp, 14 predicted proteins | sample TSNJ025MetaG_FD_104733 | JGI IMG/M metagenome (GOLD analysis project Ga0153941, IMG submission 104733) | Attine ant fungus gardens microbial communities from New Jersey, USA - TSNJ025 MetaG | ecosystem: Host-associated > Fungi > Mycelium > Unclassified | place: USA: New Jersey, Brendan T. Byrne...
ACAAAAGCAACCGAAAAAAATGCTATTTAGAGATACTGGGCGCAATCTTCCGCACTGAAAAAGCTGCTGTACGCCCTTCGGGTTTGTCCTGTATCCCTGCCCCTGTGCCTTGTCTCCTCCGCTTCCGGAAAACCAGACCTGTACCTTACTCGTCCGGGTTTATCAATCCCCCATTAGTGAAATAAACAGCATTGTTCAACGGGCAAATTGTACTATGATTCAACATATGTTACAATGTGGATGAACATATTGTAAACGAAGGAAGTTGGCTATGGGCAGCAAGCTATATTTTGAAAGGAAAGTTAAATGTATAAATTACTCGTAATAGACGATGAGCAATATGCCCTGGAAGGAATCATGAAGACAGTGGATTGGGATTCCCTTGGGATTACATCCGTATATGGCGCCGATTGTGTGAAAGATGCTAAAGAAATTATTCAGAATCATATGCCGGAAATTATTATTTGTGATATAGAAATGGCAGAAGAGAGCGGACTTGATCTTTTGCATTGGCTCCATGACAGCAGATATCGTTACCGTCTGCTGTTTTTGACTGCGTATCCGAACTTTACATATGCCCAGGAAGCCATTAAGCTTGGTGCCTTTGAATATCTGTTAAAGCCTGTGGAGCATGGCATTTTAAAAGAAGGGGTTCGCAGGGCTCTGGAAGATTATCAAAGTGAATCTCTCCTGCATAATCGATTAGAAGAGTATGAAATGTTTTTGCAAGAATGGGAAGCACTTGGCCGAGGCAGCATAAAAGCGGATGGGGAAGGGACAAATGATAAAGAGAAAAATGATAAAGATATATATGAAAATAAGGGATTAATCCGTGAGGTAAATGAGCCGGAGCTGATTTATCTGGTGAAAAAATACATTAATGATAATATTGGATTGGAGATTACCAGAGATTCCATTGCGGAAGCAGTTGGAGTTAATGCAAGTTATCTTTCCAGAATATTTCACAAAGCGACCCGGGAAAAATTATCATCCTATATTTTACAAAAACGAATAAAACAAGCAAAAAAGCTTTTGAAGGAGACTGATGACAAGATCACCGTGATTGCAGATCAAATTGGATACGGGAATGATTCCTATTTTATAAAAATATTCAAGAATATTACTAATATGACACCCAACGAATATCGTAAAAAAGCAAGACAGTCTGTGGGAGACAGATATGAGCAGGCAGATGGGGGGCAGAGATGAAAGCAAAGATGAAGGCAAAAATAAACCTTAAAATGAAAGCTAAAAAAGGCAGCAGTATGCAGTTAAAGCTTAGCATGGTTATTTTTATTTTTGCCTGTATCTATTTCAGCTCAGTTGCTGTCTTGTTTTATAATCTTCAAAGTTCTGTACAACACCGGGCGAATGAGTCTTATCAAAGTATCCTGCAGATATATGAAAATCAGCTGCTGACCGGATTTCAAGAGGTGGAAAGCTTTATTAATACACTTTCAAACAGTCTGGAAGTCAATATGCTGCCACTGCTGGATCCGCAAAGTAATGAATACAAGCTGCAGTTATACCAGATCCGGGAAAATATATTTTCTTATTTTTATAATTATAATATTCTGGATGGATTTTACATTTACGATTCACTTACGGATAGTAATATTTATATACCGGATGACAGAGGGCATTATGCAGAGCTTGTTCGTGATTTTGTATCCTCAGAAATCCATGAGAGCGGATGGGTCGAAGCGCGATTTGCAAACAATGGGGAAACCGTCATTATGCGTACCTATAAAATAAGTGAAACGAAGTGGCTCTTCGCTTTCATCAATGTTAGGAATATTGCCGATGAATTTAAGAAAATTGCATTAGAAAACGATCTGGAGTGGAATATTGAGAATGCCGGCGGAGTGATTATTTATGGAAATCAAGAGATATCACAGAAATATGAATCCGTCTCAAAGGTTTTCGAATATGGTCCGATTACATTGAAATTAAACCTTTATGTAGACACAGACACGGTATGGAAACAGAGCCGGCTCTATATTCTTTTCCTTGCGGTCAGTTTTTTGGTGCTTTCGGTTTTAATAATCGGCGTTACGCAATATGCCAGGCGTAAAATGCTGGGACCCTTACAGCTGCTGCTTGGCGGAATGGAAGAATTTGCAGGCGGCAATGATCAGATTCAGGTAGAGGAGATGTCCGGTATTGAGCCGGAAATACAGTATGCGTTACAATCTTTTAATCAGATGGTGGCGCAGATCAGAGAAAATAAATTTGTTATTTATGAAACAATGCTGGAAAAGCAAAAGCTGATGATTCAGAATATGCAGTCACAGATCAATCCGCATTTTTTCTCCAATACGACAAATCTTATTTATAATCTGATTGAAATGGATAAGATTGATACCGCTAAAAAATGTGTTTTGCTGCTGTCCTCTTATTACAGATATATGACAACCATTGGTCATGATGACACAACCATTGAAAGAGAAATGGAGTTTGTTAACAGCTATCTGGATATTATGGAGCTGCGATTTCCCAATAAATTAACCTGTGAGGTTATGGTTGAAGAATCATTAAAGCAATTAAAAATCCCGCCTTTATTGATTCAGCCCCTGGCGGAGAACTGTATCAAGCACGGTTTTACAGATCGAAAACATAAATTCCGGATAACTATTAAGATTTTTGAATATGACAGAGCCGCATGTATTGAAGTGACGGATAATGGAAAAGGGTTTCCGGAAGTCTATCGGGGAGTGTTTGACCAGAACAGACCAATACCGAAAGGTAATGAGGAGGAAAATATTGACAGTCATGTGGGGATCCATAATATATATCAGCGATTAATGATGATGTATCCCCAAAATTCATCCCTATTAATTGACTGGACCGGAAAACAGACGAAAGTAAAAATGACTATATTAAATTGAAATCAAAAGTGACAATTTATCAAAAGTGACATTCGGCAATATAAAAGTAACAATATTATTGTCGAATGTCACAATTTTTTGTATTTTAAATGGAGCAGCTAATATAAAATGAATCTACTGATTAACATAATCTAATGGAACTATTATAAGGAGGATGAGAATGAAAGGTAAGTTAAAACGGGCACTAAGCGCAGCACTTGTTATAACACTTTTAGGTTCAACGCTGTTGACCGGGTGCGGAGGAAGTCCCACCGCAGGAAATACCAGCAGCGAAACATCGGCGTCGGATAGCTCTGCTGCAGATTCTTCAGAAGCAGTGGAGGTTAAGACTCCGGCAGATGACGGGGTGTATCCGACCCTGACATGGTATATGCCGGGGGATCCCACAGTAATAACCAGTGAAGGGTATGAAGCGGTATCAAAAGTGTTGAATGATTATCTAGAAGAAAAAATCGGATGTCATTTGGAATTGAAGATCTATGCATTTTCGGAGTATGATCAGAAATGTTCGACTGTCATTAGTGCAGGAGAGCATTATGATCTGATGTTTACCTGCGACTGGATAAACAACTTCTCAACAAATGCAGGCAGTAATGCATATCTTTCGCTGAATGACCTGCTTGCAGCAAATGCCCCTGAGGCAATGGCTGATATTCCGGAGTATATGTGGCAGGCAACCACCATTAACGGCAATATTTATGCAATGCCTGCACTTCAGGTATATGCTAAAAATGACGGTGTATTTATGCGGAAGGATATTGCAGAGGAGTTTGGTGTTAAGGGAAGCTCCTATGATAATGGGGTGGATAAATACACCCTGGAAGAGCTGGGAGATATTTATGCGCAGATTAAAGTAAAATACCCGGATGTGATCCCGGATGACTGCGGCGGCGTATTTTGGACATATTTGGATGAAGCAAATGATTTTAACTATCTCAGTGGGTTTGACGTTCCGGGAGTTGTGCGTTTTACTGACGAAGGAACCGTTATTAACCAGTTTAAATCTGACGAATTTATGAACTATTGCAAAACAGTCTATGACTGGGTAAAGAGAGGTTATTTACAGCCTGACTTTGCCTCTTATGTAACACAGACTGATCAGCTGGCATTAGACAGAATGAGTCCAGATCACATGACCTACAGGGCTGGTTTTACGGCACCGAATGTTGCTGCCATGGCCAAGACCATCTGTGGATGGGAAGAGGAGCCGGTGCCGATAATACTCAGCGATAAATATGCGGTGACAAGCGGCGTAACACAGTCACTTACAGCAATCGGTATCAACTCAGATTATCCTGACCTTGCAGTTAAGCTTTATAATCTGGCTTATTCGGATGAATGGTTTGCCAATACCATGATATATGGTATCGAAGATGTAAACTATACTAAAAATTCAGATACCGAGGTTACGGTCAACAAAGAATCCAATTATGCTGCGCCGCTGGCCACATTTGCCATAGCCAACCAGTTTATCACCTGGGTACAGCAGGGTGCAAGCGAGCCGGATCAGTGGGAAAAAGCAAAAGCCTTTTGTGAAGATGCAACGCCTTCAGAGCTGTTTGGTTATATCTTTGATTCCTCATCGGTACAAAATGAGGTGGCGAACTGTGCTGCAATTTACACCGAGAACCGATATCCGTTACTTTGCGGTGCGGTAGACCCGGAAACTACAATTCCCCAGATGTTGGATCGGATGGAAAAAGCCGGTGCGGATAAGATTATTGAAGAAATGCAGAAACAGATTGACGAATTCCTGGGCAAATAAAGCAGATGAAACAGATCAGGGGGTTTGGGTTTCTCAAATTCCCTGATCTGTATATTGGGAGCAGATTATATGAAAAAAAATAAGGTACTAAAGGATTTAAGAAGAAAGTATCCCCTGTTGATTCTGGCGCTTCCGGGTGTACTCTTAATCCTGGCGTTTAACTATCTGCCGTTAACCGGGCTTGTGATTGCCTTTAAAAATGTTGACTACTCAAAAGGAATTTTTGCCAGTGACTGGGTGGGATTTAAGAATTTTGAATTCTTTTTTAAATCATTTGATGCTTTTCGGATAACAAGAAATACATTGGTGCTGAACCTGCTGTTTATTGTGTTTTCAACGGTGATCTCAGTGACAATTGCGATTATGCTGTATTATGTGGGTAAAAATATGCTGAAGGTGACACAGACAGTTTTGTTTTTACCATATCTTGTATCCTGGATTGTTGCCAGCTATGCACTGGAAGCATTTATAGACAGCAGAAATGGTGTCATTAATCAATCCCTCTCTGCAATTGGCGCCGAATCGGTTAATTTTTACTACCAGCCGAATTACTGGTACGTTATTTTGGTCATTTGCTATGTTTGGAAAGTAGCCGGATACTATTCTATATTATACTATACCAGGCTGTTAAGCATAGATCCTACCTTGTATGAAGCAGCCGACATTGATGGTGCAACAACATGGCAGAAAATCAGATACATTACAATATATATGCTCAGACCCATGATTGTTATGCTGGTGCTGCTGGGGATTGGTAATATCTTTTATTCTGATTTCGGAATGTTTTACTTCCTTACAAGAGATAACGGTATGCTCTATCCGGTGACAGATGTCATAGATACCTATATATACCGCGCACTCAGGACCATTAACAATCCGGGAATGGGGGCGGCAGTAGGATTGGTGCAGTCTGTTCTGGGATTCATTCTTGTTGTCAGCGCCAATGCCATTTCCAAAAAGATAGATGAAGAGGGATCTCTTTTCTAAGTGGAGGCAGGAAAGTTTGAAAGAAGGTCACTTTCAAATATTGAATCGATGTCCGCTGAAGCGGACAAGGGGTATAATTATGAAAATAAAAATCAGCAAAATTATCTTATATCTGATCCTTGGTCTTATAACAATTGCCTGGATTGTGCCGATACTGTTTATATTTGTATTGTCGGTATCAAGCGGTGAAAGTATTTTACAATATGGATATACGCTTTTTCCCCGTGAAATTACCTTCGATGCCTATACCTATATCATAAAAAATCCGGCACAGATTATTAACTCTTATAAAATCTCAATTATTGTAACCTTGCTTGGAACATTTCTTGGGGTTTTATGTACCACCGGTTTAGCATATGCAATGTCAAGAAAAGATTTCGTGGCAAATAAAGTACTAAACCTGTTTGTAACATTTGCATTATTATTCCATGGAGGACTGATTCCCACATATATCGTTGTAACACAGTGGCTGCACCTGGGTAATACTTTATGGGTATTGATTTTGACCTTGCTTGTATCTCCCTGGAATGTATTCCTGATGAGAAGCTTTATTTCCGGCATACCCACAGAATTATTGGAAGCGTCTTTTATTGACGGTGCAACAGAATTTCAAACCTATTTTAGAATTGTTATGCCCCTGGCCAAACCGGGCCTGGCTTCCGTTGGGTTATTGATCATGTTTGGCTACTGGAATGACTGGTATCAGGGGATGTTGTATATTGATGACATGAAATTGACACCATTACCGCTATTGCTGTATAAAATCATTTCAAACATTCAATATGTGCTGCAGAATTCTCAGTATATAAATGCGGCAAATAACTTCCCGACAATTGGCGCCAGAATGGCAACCTGCGTTATTGCAATTGCCCCGATGCTGCTGGCATTTCCGTTTTTTCAGAAGTATCTTGCAAAAGGGCTGACATTGGGATCTGTTAAGGGTTGACATTGGGATCTGTTAAAGGCTGACAGGAGTGCATACGTTACAGTTAAGAGGTGTTCAGAGGGTAAAGAAGGAGGTACGACTGAACAATAATGTGCATACAGAGACTGTATGCCGGAAGTGAGGAGGAAAGAGAATGAATCCAATATTACCGCTATACTATGCTGCGCCGGACGTAGAGGCGCATGTATGGACGAAGGACCCCGGGCGTGTGTATTTATATTGTTCCAATGACAGAATTGACGGCGGCGGGATGGCTCCTTATCAAAACTGCTTTTCATCAACAGATCTGATTCATTGGACAGACCATGGGGTAGCTTTTGATGCCAAAAACGCAGTGACGTGGGACAAGGTTGATACAATGCCGGCAATTGATGCTGCCGAAAAAAATGGGCGTTATTATTACTATTTTACAGCGCCTGTGGATGGTGTAATGATGCAGTGTGTGGCATCATCTGACCGGCCGGAGGGACCATTTACGGATCCAAAGCCGATCATGGGAACAGAATTCCCAAGCTGCGGGGACCCCTCTGTTCTGGTAGATGACGACGGCAGCGCTTATCTTTTTTGGGGGCAGTTCTACCTGCGGGGCGGAAAATTAAAAGATAATATGTATGAGCTGGAACCGGACACTGTGGACACCATGATCCTTACAGAACAGCAGCACGGATTTCACGAAGGCTCATCAATCAGAAAAAGAGGCAATACTTACTATTTGCTGTATGCAGATATCAGCCGGGGAAAGCCAACATGCCTGTCCTATGCCAAATCCCCAAACCCCCTTGGTCCCTATGGAAAAGGCGGCGTGATCATCGACAATCATATGTGCGATATCAGTTCCTGGAATAATCATGGCTCATTGCTTAAATTTCACGGAAATTGGTATATCGTTTATCACCGTGCAACATTGGGAAGAGAGATGGGCGGACGCCGGGTATGCCTGGAACCGATTTCCTTTGACGAGAATGGTGATATTGCTGAGGTAAACATGACCACCCAGGGGATAGAACCGCCGCTTCCGGCATCTGAATGGATGGAGGCATATCGCGCATGTGAATTTGACTGGGGAAAAGAGCAGAACTATAATAATGGAGAAAGTCCTTTCTTTATGCATTTCCCCCTACGCGGATGGAATAAGCATATGCAGGAATGCGCAATGAAAAATGCTAAGGATGATGGCGTAAGAACCGCACATGTAATAAAAAATAATGAGCATGACGAATACCTGACAAGGTTCAGACAAGGTGATACGGCAATATTCAGATACCTGACATTTTCCGGTAAGGAGAAAAAGTTTGAATGCGAGGCAGCCGGTTACCTGGCGGTAACCAATCTGGAAATCCACCTGGATACGATTGACGGTCCCCTGATTGGCAGCTGCCGGATTGATCATACAGGCGGCTGGGAAGACTGGAAAATCTTTACATGCAGCATAGAAGAAGTGACAGGTGTTCATGCGGTCTGCCTGACAGCAACTGACGGCGGAGAAGGACATCGTTTATGTAACCTGAAAAAATTCCGCTTTGTGTAAACGCTGAGAAGTCATGGTGGTTTGCAATTGTGTGTGCATCCTGAAGCGCGTTATTATTCGCTCCGTGAACAGTAACGATGAGCGAATGCCGCGAAGTCTTTGACTTGTGCAGATTATACAGAAGGGAGTTGAAAAGACGATGAAGATGTTTTTCAACATACTGATGTGTAAGTTAATAGAGCGCACAGATGGGAGTTAAATTGAAAAGACGATGAAGATGTCTTTTCAACATCCTGATTTATATGTGCGCGAGCGCACAGATGGGAGTTAATATGATATTTGGAATGAAAGTAAATGGCGAAACGGCACCAAAAGATGTTGCCAGTGACGATGTAGTTTTTTCCTGGGAATATACGGATGAGGATCAGTTTACCATTCAGATGAGTATGGACCCGGAGTTTAAACAGACAATTATGTACATAGATACAAAAAATCCCTATTATATATTTGACGGATCACCTTTAAAATGTAATACTAAGTACAATTGGAGAGTCAGAAAAGGTATTGGTAGCTGGACTAAGGATCAGTTCATGACAAGAGGATAAGAAAGTCAAGCTGTACCTAATAATAACTTGTGCTAATTCGTTTCAGAAACGACCCAAGGCGTGGTCATTTCTGAAACAAATCACAACTAACAATTCGTCAAATTCTAATTGAAAACGAGCAATGCGAACAAGTTCGCATTAAGCGTGCATGAGGTATAAAAAATGAAATATGAATTTCCAAATGATTTTTTATGGGGAGTTGCGACTGCAGCTGCACAGATCGAAGGCGGTGCGGCAGAGGGCGGCCGGGGGCCATCCATCTGGGATGCATTCAGCCATTTGCCAGGAACAATAAAAAACGGTGATATTCCTGATGTCGCCTGCGATTCTTACCATTTGTATGAGAAAGACATTCAGCTGATGAAGGATATGGGAATCAACACATACCGATTTTCCTTTTCCTGGTCAAGGATTATTCCGGATGGAATCGGTGAGGTGAATCCGGAAGGAATTACCTATTACAAAAAGCTGATTGCTGGATTGAAAGAAAACCATATCATTCCAAATGCAACCATGTATCATTGGGACCTGCCTTATAAACTTCAGCTGATGGGTGGATTTTGTAACCGTGATATTGTAAAGTGGTATACAAACTATGCCCAGGTACTGCTTGAAAACTTTGGCGGAGACATTGACTTTTGGGTGACATTTAACGAACCCATCGCGATTTATGTGGGTTATGGTCTGGGCTTTTTTGCACCAGGACTCCGGAATGAAAAATACGCAAGACAATGCCTGCACAATCTGCTGGTATGTCATGGCGAAGCGGTAAAACTCTTCCGTTCCATGAAGCTTAGTCAGGCAAAAATTGGAATCGTCGTGGATATATGGAAACATTATCCGGAACGCGAAGGAAATACAGAGGATATGAAAATGGCCGAAGTATCCAATGAGATCAACGGCTACGGAATGTTCCTGAATCCGATTTTCTGCGGCAGCTATACCGATGTTTATCGCCGTTACCTGAATGAGCATGACATGATGCCGATGATTTTAACGGGCGATATGGAAATCATCCATCAAAAGCTGGATTTTTACGGCTTGAATTTCTATAATGGCTTATTTGATAATGCAGAGAAAGAAAAGGAAAGACGCACATTAGGACAAGTCGGCGGCAATTATCAGGACAGACCCAAATACCATACCGAAAAGCTAGTGGATGTACTGCATATGTTAAAAGATAAATATAAATTGGATATCCCTATTTATATTACCGAAAATGGGGTTCCTCAGGAATCAGAAAATGCAGATTTAAAGGATATTCTGGATGATCAGATGCGGATTGATTATGTAAAGGGTGTACTTAAGGCGCTTCATCAGGGTTTGAAGGATGGAATTGATGTCCGGGGCTATTATATGTGGTCCTTAATGGACAACTTCGAATGGTCAGCGGGGTATCAGCCCAAATATGGACTTTATTATACTGATTTTAACACCTTGGAACGAATCCCTAAAAAGTCAGCTGGGTGGTATGGAGATTTGATTAAGCGGGGATGGTTTGAGGAGTAATTTCAACAGACAGCTTTTCATATTATAATCCGGACGAGTGAGGTACAGGACTGGTTTTCCGGCAGCGGAGGTGACAGGGCACAATACGAAGTATCGTATAGCGAATTATCCAATGGGGAAGGCGTACAGGACACAACGAGAGGATTTACAGCAGCTTTTTCAGTGCGGAAAACTTCGCCAAGAATCTCTAAATAACATTTTTTTCGGTTGCGTTAGTCTTTCGTTACTTTCGGTTCGGGGCGACACATATGCAGATTTTCGGCAGCTCTAGTTACTGACCCGTGTCGCGGCTCCCTGTTTTATTGACCGAAAAAAATCTTATTAAGATATTCTAATGGCTTGTCGTCATGCACTGAAAAAGTTGCTGTAAATCCTCTCGTTGTGTCCTGTATGCCTTCCCCATGGGATAATTCGCTATACGATACTTCGTATTGTGCCCTGTCACCTCCGCTGCCGGAAAACCAGTCCTGTACCTCACTCTGAATATCTCACCGTAAGTACAAGTAAACAGGTTGGAGGTGGGTAAGGGGTTACTGGCTATCGGCGTCAACCTCATCAGCCTGTTGTATTTCATGTTCAGCTATTTTTACCTATAGATTGTGAACAGTTGAAAGAGAAAGGAACCTGGAGAGGGCATACCGATCTGAGTACACACTCTCAAGGATCTCTTCTCATATCAATTAACCACATGTTTCCTTGTACTTATTGACGGTGATATATTCAGAGTGAGGTACAGATCTGGTTTTCCGGCAGTGGGGGAGACAGGGCACAATACGAAGTATCGTATAGCGAATTATCCCATGGGGAAGTCATACAGGGCACACCGGGAGGGCTTACATCCGCTTTTTCAGTGCATGACGACAAGCCATTAGAATGTCTTAATAAGATTTTTTTCGGTCAATGAGACAGGGAGCCGCGACACGGGTCAGCAACTAAAGCTGCCGAAAATCTACGTACGTGTCGCCCCGAACCGAAAGGAACGACAGACTAACGCAACCGAAAAAAATGTTATTTAGAGATTCTTGGCGAAGTTTTCCGCACTGAAAAAGCGGATGTAAGCCCTCCCAGTGTGCCCTGTATGACTTCCCCATGGGATAATTCGCTATACGATACTTCGTATTGTGCCCTGTCTCCCCCACTGCCGGAAAACCAGATCTGTACATCACTCGTCCGGGTTTTTCACTCCCCCCTTAACTTAGCTAAACAGAAGTATAAAAAACATATTGCAATTCTAAAAAGTGTCCTGTATAATAAAATCAATCTTTTCTGTATCTCCTACAGAAAAATCAGAATAAAAATCAATAACAGTATCCGCATGATTTCATGCAAATTTACCATTAAAAATAATTAAGATAGTGTCCTGAATAAGCTTGAATTTAGTATCATTCTTATTTTCTGATATTTTTGTCTGATGATTCTGTTTTGCTATACAAGAAAAGATTACATAGTTACAGTTCAGAGGGTAATATCTAAGTTCAATTACGTTGAACTGTTATTAGCCTGGAGCAAAATAGGGCAGAGCCTTGTAACCTGTTATTAATTATGCTATTATCTAGGAGGAAAAGACAATGAAAAACACCAAAACAAAACAGAACCATCTGGAAGAAGCGGATGCTCTCTTCCTGCCCCTTACCAATGACTATGTGTTTACGGAGGTCATGAAAAACCCATTCATTCTGCAAGGATTTTTAAGTGATGTCCTTAGGATACCGATTGTGGATATTGAAAGCATTCAGGTGATGGACCGGTACCTGGGTCGGGGGTTTAAGGAAGGAAAGCTCGGAATACTGGACGTAAGAGTAGATGTAAAGGATGTAGGAAATATAGACATCGAATTACAAATGCTGCGTTATGAGGACTGGAAAAACCGGAGTATTTTCTATACAAGTAAGATGCTTACAGATACCGTTAGAAAAGGGGATGACTATCTTCAGTGCCGGAAAATAATAAGTATAAGTATACTTGGATTTGATTTGTGTGAGGATACCGATTACTTTTATTCCAGTTTTCACATAAGGGAAGACGGGAGACATACTCTTTACAACGATTTGCTGGAGTTTCACATCATAGAGTTGTGTAAACTGGACTGTATTCCCCGGGAAGAACATAGAAAGCTTCACAAATGGTCAAGGTTATTGAATACGAAGAGTGAGGAGGAGCGTAGATCAATGGAAAAAGACCCCTATATTGAAGAAGTTAAGAAGGAATTGGAGAGATTGAGCAATGATCCTAAGCGCAGACTGGAATATGAAGCGAGAGAGGATGCCTTACGGGATTATATGACACAGATGGAGTCGTTTAAACGAGAGGGAAGAGCAGAAGGAAGAGCAGAGGGAAAGGCAGAAGGTAAAGAGGAAGTTGTAATGAATGCACTTGAACTTGGTCTGTCTACTCAGCAAATACATACAATAACAGGTATTTCCGTAGAAAGAATTGAAGAGTTGAAGAGTCGGTACTCATTCTTGCGCTAAACAGAAGTATAAGACTAAACTGTTGTATAAACACATTAACAGTATGCTTTTGAATATGGTGTTTTCACACGAAAACAATCCTTTTCCTATGGACACCTGTAGAATTTCTGTTATGATGAAAAGAAACAGATAATATGAAACAGGAGATATTTAGCCGGAAAGGATACAGGATGAAGAAAGAAATTTTCAGCAAACCAGTAAATTTAAAGAACATTCACGTGGATGATGCATTTTGGCATCGTGAGCAGGAGTTGGTACGTAAAGAGGTAATTCCTTATCAGTGGGAGGCTCTGAACGACCGGATACCGGATGCGGCTCCCAGTTATTGTATGCATAATTTTAAGGCAGCAGGCAGGATTGTGAAAGAAGGAAAAACAAATGGTGATTTTCAACAGCCGGTTTATACCTTCAGAGGGTTTGAAGCCAAGCCGGAGGATCCCCGGAACCCAAAGGAGGACCGGTTTTATGGATTCGTATTTCAGGACAGTGATTTTGCCAAGTGGATTGAAGCAGTGGGATATTCTTTGATCCGGCATCCTGACGAAGAACTGGAGAAGATTGCTGACGGTGCGATTGATATAGTCTGTGAAGCCCAGTTGGATAATGGCTATCTGGACACCTATTATATCATCAATGGGATGGACAGGGCTTTTACGAATCTGAGGGATCATCATGAATTGTATTGTCTCGGACATCTGGTGGAAGGTGCGGTGGCATATTATCAGGCGACAGGGAAGGATCAGCTTCTGAATGCAGCCAGGAGATATGCGGATTATGTGGATTCCTTGTTTGGAATGGAAGAGGGGAAGTGTAAGGGATATCCAGGACATGAAATTGCAGAAATGGCACTGGTTCGGCTGTATGAAGTGACAGGGGAACAGAAATATCTGGATTTAAGCCGTTTTTTCCTGGATGTGAGGGGAAGCAAGCCTTACTATTTTGAACGGGAGGAAGAAGAGCAGGCACAATATGAAAACCGTCCCTATAAACCGGGCAAGGAGGAACAGCTTCATGAGTACTATCAGGCACATAAACCGGTCAGAGAACAGTCGGAAGCAGTAGGACATTCCGTAAGGGCTGTTTATCTTTATTCCGGTATGGCTGATGTAGCCAGGTTAACCGGTGATGAAGAAATGTTTCAGGCCTGTGAGAGGTTATGGAACAGTATTACGGTCGAAAAAATGTATATAACAGGCGGAATCGGCGCGACACATGTGGGAGAAGCCTTTTCTTTTCCTTTTGATCTTCCCAATGATACGGCATATTCGGAAACCTGTGCTGCAATCGGCCTTGTATTTTTTGCCCGCAGGATGTTGGAAATCAATCCGGTAAGAAAGTATGGGGATGTAATGGAGAGGGCTTTGTATAACGGTGTCTTAAGCGGTATGGCGCTGGATGGGAAAAGCTTCTTCTATGTGAATCCACTGGAAGTGCTGCCTGAGGCGTGTAAAAAAGATGCCAGGAAAGCCCATGTGAAGCCGATAAGGCAGAAATGGTTCGGATGTGCATGCTGCCCGCCTAACATTGCCAGACTTGTAAGCTCAGTGGCTTCCTATGCCTATACGGAAAATGAGGATACCCTGTGGACACATTTATATATGGGAAGCACCCTGACAAAAACAGTGGATGGCGCCTTAATGGATCTGCGGATGGAAACCGGATTTCCCTGGAACGGCGGAGCAAAGCTTTCCATACATACGGAACAGTCAGTGAAATGTACCCTTGCTTTTAGGATTCCCGGATGGAGCAGGGAAGGAAAAGCTGATGTATTATGCGGTGCCGTCAGTCAGAAATGTTCCTGGGGAAAGGATCTTACATGGAAAGAAAACGGTTGCTGTCAGGGAGCTCAGGATTGCAGCCAGGAGGTTCAGATGACAATCAGGGACGGATATCTTTACGTAACCGGCAGCTGGCAGGATGGTGACAGCATTACCCTTGACTATTCCATGGATGTGAGGATGGAGACTGCAGATAAGCGGGTACGCGAAAATATCGGGAAAGCAGCATTCAGCAGAGGACCAATTGTGTTCTGTATGGAAGAAGCAGACAACGGGAAGAACCTGCATCTGCTTAAAGCTGATAAAAAGGCAGCTTCGGGAGAGGGCGTTCTGATTAAAGAATCCGAAGAACTGGGGCATAAGATGCTGGTACTTGAGATTCCCGGGTTTGGTACGTCGATGTATTGCGGTACAGAAACTGCAAAGGATGTTCTGGAATGCAGTTTGTATCAGGATTATATACCTGAGCAGGAGTCGGCTGTGACATTAAAACTGATTCCCTATTATGCATGGAATAACCGTGGTGAAGGAGAAATGAGCGTCTGGATACGTGTATAGCAGTATCAAAGGGATAAGGTTGGAATATCTGCATTATAGTGCATGGGTATTGATTTAGCAAGTGTCGCTGACCATAGATAAACATAGATAGTAACAGATAGTAACAGATAGTAACAGTTCAACCTGGCGGCTAATCAATTACAATGATGTGGTGGCTGAACTGTTACCATAGATACTATTAGCAAAAGTTCACACGCATGAATTTACACAGAAATGTGGTGGCTGAATTGTTACCATAGATACCCACTGGCTGTGAAAAGTAACACTGGATTTTCTGAGCAGCAGGGTATAAAATAATCCCTCTGCCACTTAAATATTTTCCCTGATCCGAATATCCACAGCCACATAATTATATTCTTTTTCCGGCAGCAAGCCTGTGGAGAGATAGTCGAACAAAATCTCCAGAGGCTTGCTGCCTTGTATACGCGGCTGTTGGCAGATGGTAGCTGCAATCACGTCTTTCTGCAGCAGTTCAATTGTGGTGGGAACCATATCAAAGGTAATGATCCGGATATCCTCACGTCCAAGGTCTATTACAGCGCGGCAGCCGCCGTGTACGCCTGCAGCAGAAAAAAACAAGGCATTAATTTCAGGATGCTTTAATAGAAGCTGCCGTGTTTTTTCATAACTTATAGATTCATCATCATGGTTTTCTACAATATCAATTATAGGAAAGCCTGGACCAAACCTCTGCAGAGCAGCGGTAAAACCAGCAATCCGTTCCGTATGACAGAGAATATTGGAAGAACCGGTTATAATACCGATCTTTACCTGGCCGTGTGTCATAAGGCGCATCAGGCCGGCAGCGGTTTCTCCGCTTTTGGTATAATTGCTGCCCACATAAGCAATCCGGCTGGAATTCTCAATATCCGTGTTCAGGGTCACTACCGGGATTCCGGATTTATGCAGGGAATGAATCCGCTTACGGATCCGTTCATCGTTACAGGGAGCAAGGGCTATTCCGCTTACTTCTTCTGCCAGGAAATCATCTATGGCATTTAACTGCTCTTCTGTATCCAGATTAACATGCTTAACCAGAACAGAGCAATTATATCCGTCAAGTTCCTGGGCTTTTGCCCTGACACCCCGTAATACTTCTGAGAAAAAAGGATTTTCAAGAGAAAATAACAGAATACCCAGCTTTAAATGCTTCTTCTGTGCGGCGAGCACCAAACCGGCCTTGTTGGGCCTGTAATCCAGAGCTGTTATGATTTCCCTGATTTTTTCAGCTGTTTCTGAATTGACATTTCCGCGGTTATTTAAAACTCTGTCAACCGTACCGCGGGAGACCCCGGCCAAAGCTGCTATTTCCTTTATGGTAGTCATATATTTCCTCCGCAATCATTTTAGGCTGTGTCGAATAATTAGTTGTCCTTAGCACAAGTTATTATTCAGCACAGCCTTACATACCATTTGCTTGTTGAAGTTATTGCCCTTTTGCACGCATAGACGCAATCGTACCGCCATCACACAGGATGTCCACACCAGTCAGGTAACTGCATTTTTCGCTTACAATAAATGCCATTAATTCTGCAATTTCTTCCGGTTCGCCCAGTCGTCCCAGCGCACTGCCCAAAGCAAAGGAAGCAGCCTGCTCTCCTTCCAGTTCACCCATAGGAGTTTTAAAGGTTCCGGGTGATACGGAAAGGATACGAATCCCATTTTTGCCATGCAGGCAAGCTGTTCTTTCTGAATACCAAACCACGAAATTCTTCGAGTAAATATAAGCCATACTGGGGCCCATTCCTTCCGGAAGGGAATTAATAATGTGAAGCATTTGCTCCTGAAATGCACAAGGATCACTTATACTGAGCTGATAAACCTCTGCCGGAACCTTGTCCTGGGGCAGCATGTATGCTGACATGGAGGAAACATTGAGAATACAGCTTCCGGAAGGCATCACTTTGGCAAACTCCTCATTCATATAAATCGTACCCATGGCATTTACGTTAAAAATAATTTCTCCATTTCCCATATGCGGCGACATGCCGGCAGCGTGAATGATTGCCCTTGTCTTGCCCAGAGACTCCGCATGGGACACCAGATTCTGTACAGAATCGCGGCTGCTGATATCACAGGGAAAACATTCCGCTTCTATACCCAATTCCTGCAGTTCCTTTAATGCATTTTCCAGCTTGGAGGGAGTACGTCCTACCAGTATGATATAGTGATCTCTTCCCATCAGCTTTGCAGTGGCCAGCCCCATACCGCTCCCGCCGCCGGTTACAATACAAATGTTTTTCATGGCTCTTCTCCTTCTTGTTCGACAATATGTTAAAAAAATAACTATGTATAATTAAAATTATAGCTGAACCAGGAGCAGATTGCAACCATATAATTTTTATTTAAGTAGAAAGTAAGGCTGTACCGAATGTGCTGTGAACAACTAATTATTTGGTAAATCCTAACGCTTATTACAGGGCGGATAGTAATACATATAACAGGACGGAAAGTAACTTTTTTAACTGAATTGATGACAAACCGCCGGGAATGTGTTAATATGATAACAATGCATTTATTATGAGGTAACAGGAGGAAGATTTATGGACAACAATGATCAACAGCCCTACGACAACAATCAACAACCAAACGACAATAATCAACAGCCTTACGACAACTATCAACAGCCCTACAGCAACAATCAGCAGCCCTACAGCAACAATCAGCAGCCATACAGCAGTAATCAGCAGCCATACAACAGTAATCAGCCGCCACAGAAAAGCGGTATGGCGATTGCATCTTTAGTACTTGGTATAGTGTCTATTCCCTTGTGCTGCTGTTATGGTCTTGGTATCGTTACCGGTATTGTAGGTATTGTACTTGGTATTATGTCTAAAAAGGACACAGGAAAACTGAGCGGTATGGCACTTGCAGGTATCATCTGCTCCGGTTTTGGAATTGCCTTTGGGATACTTTATTGGATATTATTTGCGATTGGTTCAACAGTAGGGGGAGACCTGGGTTATTATGACTTTTATGATTATTTTGACTTTTAGGCAATGACACGAACAGACATATCGTCAGATGTCGATATGTCTGTTTTTATATCGGAAAACAAATCGTCCGTGTTTTCGTGAGGATTGTTTGTGCCGCCTGGGGAAGCATGTTTGGATGAGAGAAGAAAGGATGTCAGCAATTGAAAACGGTAAATGATGAAATCAAAATAGAAATATTTTTATATAAAGCCGGCTGGATTGGTCTCTTTGTGCTGACAGGAGCCTATCTTCTGTGGAAGGAGCTGGCAGTGTATGATCTGCTTCCTCATCTGTCCTGTGTATGGAAAGACATCCTGGGTATCTATTGTCCGGGATGCGGCGGAACAAGAGCTTTTGAAGCACTTATTCATGGTCATGTCCTGCAAAGTCTTTTTTATCACCCACTTATTCCCTATACCGCTCTTCTTATGGTCCTTTACATGGGCAGCTGGAGTATTTATTATCTGAGTAAGGGCCGGATTTGGGGAATACGTTTTCGCCCCTGGTATTTATATCTGAGCCTTGTAATCATTATCATTCAATGTGTTTATAAGAATATATTATCCTTTTCAGGTCATGCACCTTTTTAATGCTCTTATCCTTTTCGATTGGGCAGAGCATCCTTTTCGCTCAGCAGTTTTTTTGCATGATTCATGCGCATATTCAATAAATAATCCCGAAAGTTGACCCCAGTCTTATCCTTGAAATATATGGGAAAAAAAGCTTCACTTAAATTCACATGGGCAGAAACATCTCTGGCTTTTATATTTTTGTGGAGATTATTCCGGATATATTCCTTGGATGCCTTAATTGCTTCCAACGGGTCCCGATGAAATTATTAAAAGTTGCGAATGATGCAGGCTTAGAGTATAATGTTACAATATGGAAATAATAGTAAACTGGTCAGGATTTTGAAAGGAGAACAGGAATCACAATGAACATGATTTTGGAACAGGTACAGCAAAAGCTTCAGAGATATGG
>Ga0153941_1000415_pt1 | contig 18916 bp, 23 predicted proteins | sample TSNJ025MetaG_FD_104733 | JGI IMG/M metagenome (GOLD analysis project Ga0153941, IMG submission 104733) | Attine ant fungus gardens microbial communities from New Jersey, USA - TSNJ025 MetaG | ecosystem: Host-associated > Fungi > Mycelium > Unclassified | place: USA: New Jersey, Brendan T. Byrne...
AACTGGGTAACGCAAAAGAAGCATGGGATTCTCTGTTCGTTATTAATCCCATTCTGATTCAGCACGCAGTACCAAACGCAAAATGCAGACAGAGCAATATGTATTTTAGTAGTTCTGACGGCGCTTATAAAGATCGTTATGAATATGCCGAAAAATTTGACCTTTTAAAAACCGGTTCAATTGATGTCAAAGGAGGATGGCGCCTGTACTCCAGCGGTCCCGGTATCTATATGAGCCAGTTAATCAGTAATATTCTCGGCATTCGCTTCTGCAAAGAAGGTGTGATTATTGATCCGGTGCTTCCTGCCGAATTGGACGGTACGATTTTTACATATGATTGCTTCGGCCGCACTTTTTACTTTCAGTATCATCTAAGCAGCGATAACGAGTTTCACATTATTTCTGATGAACATGATGTTCCTGCAGAAGAAAATACAAACCCCTACCGCAATGGCGGCCTGTTAGTTAGAAAAGAAGTACTGGATTTATGCGGCGAAACAATTGACATTTATGCAAAATTGTGAAAATCCCGAAGAGGGTGACCCAACGGATAGAAATAGCCGTCAACTTAAGCAGGACGGCTATTTCTTATCAATGTTTCTCCAAAATCAGTTTATCTATATCATCAAATGCATTCTCCAAACGTTCCACATGATACATTTCGTACATCTCATAGATAAAATGAGTTAAATTAAGCGAATCCCACTGCTCTAAAACTTTATGTGCAGTTGTTTGTTTCGTTTCGGCATAACGTTCAATAAGATAAATAAAAAAAACAGCTTCTTTACTCATTCTCATACCCTCTTATATATTGTGAATTACGCGGTTCTCCGGTTACTTGTTCACTCTCCCACATGTCAAAAACTATACGCGGACTCATTTTATAAATTTCAAGGGTTGGGTCAAGAAGCATTTTGTACGTTTCAGACATAATAAAGGAACGGATTGCCGTCATGTCATCCAGTCCGTACTTTTCAACAATTAGTCCCGTAACATATTGGTCAAAAAAGGTTATGGTTCTTGTGGGAATTTTTGTCATAGCATCTCACTCCCTTCAAATGATAATAACTGAAGTGCATTTCGTGTTAAAAAAGCATATTGATCCGTAAGGTTTTGTGGCAGCAAACGCTTTACCGCCTCTTTCTTTGTATATACACCGCTCATATAATCATCAATCACCGGCAAAGTTGAGTCATTCGCTACAGGACCGATAACTAAATCATGAGGGTTTTCCGACATTAACTCTTTACGATTATTCACGACAAAATCAAGCCACTCTTCATTTGCTGTTTCAAATCTCAATACATTAAGAGTTATCAGACTTGCTTCATTATAATTAAAGATGTTTAATGTTGGTTTTCCTTTTCTTCGCCGTCTTGAAACTATTTTTGCCCACTTGGCGGCTTGCTCTTTACTTGATGTCAGATAAAATCCTGCACCAAAATCTAAAGCTCGTAGATTAGAGAGGATCTTAGGATTATTAACCTCAACATTACTGCCGTGATATAATTTCAAAGTGATTAAGCTCCTTTATATTTATATTTAGGAAATACTATTCTTTCTTCTTCTAAAGATAGTCTGCCATAATATTAATAATTTGTAAACCCACAACCTCATAGAAAATTGTGAGAGACACACAATTTTGACTTCGCGTAATGATTGACAAAATGTAAAAAACATGGTACACTTCCGCTATCAATAAAAAAGGAGTATTTACGTACAATGGACGATTGCGACAGTCATAAGCAATTATTGAGTGTCTATAATGATAATATGGAAGCATATCTGCGTACTATAATATTACGCAGGTGTGCTTTTTTGTGCTTTTATAGAATGCGTTGCTGATTACATGCTATAATTTTGACACTATACACATAACTGCTGATTATCTTTAAACATATATCCATATACTCAGCAAGCCATAAAATCTGTAAGATGATTAAGCTCAGCAAGCTAATTAAGCTCAGCAAACTCAGCAAGCTGAGTAGGAGGTAATAAATTGGAAGACAATATAATAGGTCAAATACTTCTGCAATTGTTTCTGATTGCATTGAATGCCATATTTGCCTGTACAGAAATTGCTGTAATATCTATGAACGATAATAAACTGGCCAAAATGGCTGCACAGGGGGACAAACGCGCCATCCGTCTGGCGAGACTTACCAGCCAGCCGGCTCGTTTTCTTGCCACCATACAGGTTGCTATTACATTATCCGGCTTTTTGGGAAGTGCTTTTGCCGCCGGTAACTTTTCACCGCTGATTGTTAACTGGCTGGTAAATCTGGGTGTAACGATTTCGCCATCTACCTTAAATACCATTGCCGTATTTTTGATTACTTTGATTCTCTCCTACCTGACCCTGGTATTCGGAGAGCTGGTTCCCAAACGGGTAGCTATGAAAAAGGCCGAATCACTGGCGCTTGGTTTCTCAGGATTGATTGCGTTTATATCCAGAATCTTTGCTCCTCTGGTCTGGATATTAACCGCCTCCACTAACGTGATCCTGCGTCTTCTACAGATTGACCCTGATTCGGAAGACAATGCAATCAGTGAAGAGGAAATCCGCATGATGGTGGATGTGGGCACCGAAAAAGGTGTTATTGATATTGAAGAAAAAGAATTTATCCAGAATATTTTTGAATTTGATGATACCACTATCAGCGAGTTCGCAACACACAGAACAGATGTGGTTATTCTGTGGCTGGATGAAACACTTGAAGAATGGGAAGAAAGGATTTACGAAACCCGCCATTCCCATTATCCTGTCTGTAATGAAACCACAGATAATGTAATTGGTATATTAAATATAAAGGATTATATCGGCTTGAAGGAAAAGACCATGGAAAAAGTAACGGAGTCCATACTGAAACCGCCCTACTTCATACCGGAGAGCGTATCTGCCGACCACCTGTTCAAGCATATGAAAAAATCCAGGAATCATTTCGCAGTGGTACTGGATGAATACGGAGGTATGTCAGGTATCGTGACCATATTTGACCTACTGGAGCAGCTGGTGGGTGATCTGGACGACGTAATGGAATCAGACGCCGAATTTGCAGGAATACGTAAAATAGATGATTCTACCTGGGAAATCGTAGGAAATGTGTATCTTGATGACGTGGCAGAACAGATAAAGGTCCACCTGCCTGTTGATGATTATGATATTTTCAGCGGCTTTGTATTCGGCAGCTATGGTGCCATACCAGACGATGGAACAAGCTTTGAATTCCTCTGGGAAGACTTGCTGATACATGTGCTGGAAATTAAAGACCACCGTGTCCGCAGGGCTTTGGTAACCCATAAAACAGAGGAAATCAGTTCAACCGATGAACATGCAGTAGAGTTGGCCTGATCACGTTTTGCATGGCAGCTGAACTGTTGCCATAATATTCATTAACAAACAGCCAGACCGATTATGGTCTGGCTGTTTACTGTTCAGTTACAATTTTGACTTCGCGGAATATTACCCTATGAATTGTAATGTCTGGCTGTTTCATTCATTTCACTTCCCGACAAACAAATCCGCTGTTTCTTTCAGTCTTTCCATAATCGGCAGATGCTGGGTACACTGTCCTTCGCACTTACCGCAGGATATACATTCAGCCGCCATATTCATATCAATACACCAATGAGCATTGATACGCTGCTTTATCCCCTCCGCATTTCCGGTTAATATTTTATGATTATAGGCATCCATAAACTTGGCAATCTCAATCCCTTTTGGACAACCTTTACAATAATCACAGCCGGTACAGAGATTATTAAATGATGTTCCCCTCTGCTCCTGCTTTTCCATAATGACCTGTGCCGGTTCTTCCTGCAGATTTTCCACTGCTTTTACCGCATCATCAACATGCTCCTTTGTGGTACAGCCGGCCAGCGTTACCGTAATCTCACGATGAGAAGCCACAAATCTGAGTGCCGCCTGAGCCACACTTAAGTCCGTTCCTTCCGTCAGATAGGAGAACGCCTCGGGATTCTGGGGAATCAAACCCCCGCCCAGCGGATTCATGACTACCACGCCCATCCCCTTTTCATAGGCTCTGCGGATCCCGCTTTGTCTGAAGCGGTAATTCAATGCATTATACCCAATCAGCATTCCTCTGAATTTGTCGCTTTCCACTACAGTTTCAATATCATTACCCTGCATATGGGAGGAAAAAACAATGTTCCGGATCAACCCTTCCGACTGTGCCTCTTCAAAAAATCCATATAATGCTTCCACATGCTTCTCCCAGGATTCCAGATTCAACATGCACCACATATGATAAAAATCAATATAATCCGTCTGCAATCTTTCCAAAGATAATTCCAGACGTTTGCGGAATACATCCCTGTCGGGATTTTGCGTACGCAGCGTTCCAAAATTCACCTTGGAGGTAACATATACCTTACTTCTGTCTACCTGGGAAAGGGCAATTCCAGTTACCTCTTCACTTTTATCATCACAGTAAAACGGTGCCGTATCCCAATAGTTAATTCCTTTTTCATATGCATAAAGAGGAATTTCCGCACATTTTTCCAGACGTCCTGCCTTAATATCCTCATCATCATACCGCATGGTGCCAAGTCCAACCGCGGAAACCTTTATCCCGGTATTTCCATATTCTTTGTAATACAAATCCGCCACCTCCTTTTATTGGTAAAAACACCTTTTTATTATAATCCGGTTTTGCTCTCCCGTAAATGTAGTATATTATTTAACGGATGTATATAATTGTCCTTTTATGTGAATGCAGCAGTACCTGTGTTTTCCTCTTCTCTGTAAAATCTGCCTGTCACATCACTGATGCTTTTCCCCATCTTTGCTTCAAAATATTCTTTTATTTCAATGCCTTTCATCCATTTTTCTTTCGGAAACCGGCCATATCGCTTCTTCACATCTCCCATCCGTACCTCAATATCCACAGGTCCCTCCGGAAGCGCCACACTATCACATAATTGTATTAAAAGGTCATAATCATCATACTCATAACCCGCCAGCAAATCAATGATTTCCTGATGATGTGCTGGTGAAACATCCTGATTTCCGATATACATATTAATATCTTTTATGTTAAAGGAATGGGTGATACAGATTTTAGCCGCCTCCTCATATCCCAGCTCCATCATATAATGATATCCGTCAATTACATGCGAAAGATGCCCGACACCAAATTTTCTGCCGATATCATGTAATAAGCCCAGAATATAAGCCTTTCCTGCATCCATACCATCACATTCAGCTGCTATGTATGCAGCACAACTCGCTGCAACCAACGAATGATTCTTCCATGGTCCAGGATTACATGCATTGGCTTCCTCTAATATTTTCAAGGCTTGTTCCCTTGTTGGCAGCATATTTCTCCTCCTGACATTAACATCCGGCTGAATTGTTATATAAAATCACTTGTTCCAACCGGAAGCTGTTTAATATCGTTGGTTTTCCTATTACACTATTTATAAAGATACAATATCCATGATATCTTCCAGCACACATTCACCGCTGGTCAATAAAGTATCCCTGGACTGATGCCCATTTGCTATCAGCATACACTCAGCACCCAAAACCCGGGCAGTCTCACAATCATGAAGGGAATCTCCAACCAGCACAATCCGCTCAAAGCTTTTCCTTTTTAAATACTGCAATCCCGCCTCAATCTTGCTGTTTGCATAAATATCCGAAATCCCCAGTAGTGCTTCAAAATAATTCTCAACTCCATAATCCGCAACCTGCCTGACCAAATGCTCTTGCTGGGATGCCGATAATATTACCTGCGTCATTCCCTTATCCTTCAGCACATTCAAAACATATTCTGCATTTTTCTGCAAGACACATTTATCCTTGCTTTTACCATAATACAACATAATATATTCTTCAGCCAGCTCTTCAAAAGAATCCTTCTCAAAATCCAGTCCCACGTTCCTGTAATATTCAATCACCGGGAAGGTAAACACCCTGTGATAATCAGCCCTGCTGTTCAGCAGCGGTAAAGAACGCTTCTTAAGCATGGTGTTCATCACTTCAATGCCCCAGTCAACATCATTTAACAATGTACCATTCCAATCCCATATTATCAGATTATCTTTCATTGTATCTTCTTTCTTTTTCCTTTAAACAACCGCCTCCACAAGAATCTTATCTCCTACAGCAATTTCCCTTACTCCAATCTTTCTGTCCAATACCTCTTCTGAAGGAAACAGGTTATACAACAATGTCTCAAAAATTCTGTTAGAAATCACCGCATTACCATTGGCATTTTTGACGAATCCAAACATCTCGGCAACTTCGATTGATTTATTTAACGGATTGTATGGAATTATTTTACCAGTAAACAGCAGCGAATAAAGCATTTCCCGAAGTTCCGGATAGTCAGTTATTTTAGCAGCAAGCGATTCAAACAAGGTGTTTTTCTCAGCCAACAGTATCTTAATCGCCTCTAACAGACCGTCTTTCGTCCATGCGTTACTCTTATCAGGGCAATCCACACTCCCCGATATCCTCTCGTCCAGCAACTTACAAATGCGTGAAACCAGAAACGGATAACCTGAAGTATAGTCAAAAATCAGTCCGGCCATTGCTTCCTCGTCCATCCCTGTATGGTTATCACCCTCGTATTCCACAAGCATTCCGCAGATATCCTTTGCAGAAAAGCTCATATCCACAAGGAAATCCTCCTCTATATTCCAAAAGTAAAGCCTATGGCTTAACTTTTGGCTGTTTGCCTTATGCTCTCCGTCCCTGACGAGTTTACGCTTCAGATTCTTTACATCATACACACTGGCAAGAATAACTGAGTGAAAAGTAGGTGTATCTTCTCTGTCGATATAATATCCACGCAGTAATGCAAGGAAATCCAAAAACACCTGATTATTCGTTGCACTGCCATCCTCATCAATGATCAGTACCACCTTTTTTTCTGATACTTCACACCATCTGCTGAAACATTCAAATATAGCTGCCAGTTTAATTTCATCATAGCCACAGTTAGTAAACTCCCGTAATTTATCTAAGATTTCCTTTGGCATACTTTTTAAATGTCGGACTTTCTTTATGATTTCTCTCGACAAAGCTTCCACAAATGAATTTTCATTTTCAAAATCTTTATAGCTTAACTTTTGAAAATCCAAGCTCATCACAATATAATCCTGCTCTAAATAGCGGCATAATGCTTTTAAAGTGGTTGTTTTTCCATATTGCCTTGCCCGATTGATTGTAAAATAGTTACCCTTGTCAACCATCGTCTTGATCTTCCCAAGCTTCTCCGATATATCAACCATATAGTGAAGATTTGGCTTGCAGTCAGCACTCACATTAAATATTTTGTTCATAGCACACTCCTTTACGGCTGTCTAAAGAACACCAAAGCGTATTATACACCTGTTATTTGGATAGTTTACCATAGACCAATCATTAATTGCAAGTCAGGAATTCTTTAAAGTCATAGTTAAAACCAGTGAAAACCTGAGCTTTTTATGTTATGATTGTATTTAAGTTAGTACGGATTTATACCGGATAAATCATACTTTTAAGCACATAAGATTATCATCTGATCTTTTTAAGTTCTCCCCCATCCATTTCATATACAATATCGCAAAGCACTTCTATATCTTCTTTATTATGGCTGGCAATTAAAATCGTTTTGCCTTCTTTTTTTAAGTCCTGCAGTAAGCACCTTATATCGGCAACCCCTTCATTATCCAGGCCATTCATCGGTTCGTCCAAAATCAATATCTCTTGATTCTCCATAATTGCCTGTGCAATTGCCAACCTCTGGCGCATGCCCATTGAATAATTACCCACACGTTTTCTTGATAACGGATCAAGCCCTACCCTTTTCATCACATCACACAATTGCTTTTTATCCCTCCGATTACGTATCATATATAAAAAATCCAAATTTTTCAAACCACTCTGATTCCTTAAAAATGCCGGTTCCTCAATAATGATTCCAGCATAATCCAGCATATCTATCTCCTTTCCCATTTCTTTCCCATTCACTCGTATACATCCTTCCTCCAGATTTAAAAAACCGCAGATCGCTTTAAACAATACTGTTTTACCGGAACCATTCCTGCCGATTATTCCACAGATTTCTCCTTTATTGCATTTCAAATCGACATTTTTCAAAACCTCATTTTCCCGGAACTTCTTTTTGGCAGAGCATACTTCAATTGTTGCCTTTTCTTCACTGAATCCCGCAGGCTTCTTATTGTCATTCATACCGTGTCCTCCCTGTTCCATTCAAAATCAACAGATTTTACTTTCCATAAGATAAATCCGCAAAGTACTAATATGGCAGCCGCAGGCATACCCAATATATAACTTAATTTCGGATAACCAGCCGTTCCTGTCTCGCCAGCCATCCCCAAATTCATCCATGTTACCGGTGAAAAATAAACCAGCCATTCATATTTATATGCTACGTTTTTTATAGCAAGCGGCAGTATAGCAATAATTGTCGCTGCGCTTACTGCACATAATCTTGAGAAATAAATGCTAAGTGCAAACATCAGGATTCCAATAAAGGAAATTACCAGCACTCCTGTTAATATTACCAATCCCATTGCAGCCATCGGTTCATATTGCGTTAAAACAGCATATGGAAAATATAAACCTATATTGTACTGTGCGCCCGCATCCGTCATGGCAAGCGTGTACAGCACCTTTCCCCAACCCTGTTCAAACTTTTTGTTGCGCGTCAATGGGATAATACTCAGTACCACTTCCGCGAACATAATCCCAAACGCACTCAGAACAATAGCGCATATCTTCCCAATCCCCCACTTCAGTCTTCCGGCCCTTATTATCTGATACACCTGGGTATATTGCATAAATGGAACATTTGAATAGTAATAAATAACACCAAGCATAAAGAAAAACTGGAAATATACATGCATCAGCATAAAGGGAAGAACCCAGAGTGATACAGGATATTTTGCTGCCATGGAAAATTGATAAATCGGTGTCAGATATATATGTGACAGGAAGAGCTGCAGTCCCATCAGTATTCCTGTCTTCATACAAATGAAATTATGTGTAAAATTCGCCCATATATATCTTGGCATCATCCATATTTTACTCATTCCGCATCCTCCTCTTAAGCCGCTTATAGATTAAGACATGCAGTAATATCACGCCAATAATCCCGATACTGACAGCCATGAAATAAGATACTATATCATTATCCCATATATTGTTGGACGCATTAAAAACCATATACAGGCTTGGAGAATTTACTCCAAAAAGCATTCCCCTCACATAGTCGATAAAATAAAATCCCAAAATAGGAATAGATAAAATCAGCAGACGGTTGGAGATAAACAAAGAGATATACGATGCAAGCAGTGCCAGTACACCTGCTATTACGCCGAATTGTATCCCAAATAAAAAATAATACAAGAGGTAGTTCCCGTTTATAAATACACGCCGCAGCCCACCGCATAATGAAATATTCTCATAATGCGAATCCCCAATTGTAACCCATGGCAGGAACCCTCGCAGAATCCCTGCATACATCATAATCCCTATAGCCATTGTCATTACTGACGAAATAAAGATAATAACAACTTTGGAATAAGTATATGAATGCAAATCTCCCCTGATAACTTCAAGCTGTATGTATCTGTCTTCATAATCTTCACAAAAACAAGCCGAATAGGGGAAGGCACAAAATACTAATGTCAATATGGAAGGCATGCCATATAGTACAATCGAAAACACATATAATACATTTGTATTCAGCGCAATACCTTCCAGGGCTGCAATTAATAAAGTTCCCACAACACCCAGTATTCCTACGATCCACCGCCAGGAAAAAATGAAACGGAAAAAATCCATTGCCAAATACCGCAGTATCCGCTTAATCCTTATGCTTATATACATCATGGAACTTCCTCCGCTGTAGCAGCATTAATGATCATTTGCAATGTACCTGTAACGCCTTCATCCGGCGTACTCTCTTCAATGCTCAGAATCCATACAGGAAAAACCTCATACACCCCTTTTCCCGACATGACATCCACCATGTAATGCAGTCTGGCTTCCGTCACCTTATAAGAGGAACTGCCCAGTATCATTCCATACTTATTGAATACAGTTTCTGCTATATCTGCAAAATCAACCAGAATAACCTCCTGCCCGTCTTGCTTAAACGCAAATACTTTTTCCACATAAATGCTTTCTATACCTTTAGCGGAATATTGTACCTGTACAGGGGCATTTATATCCGCCGCATCCTTAAATACTTCCGAAAAAACATGGTAAACCGGCAGCCCATGGAAATCCTGCCTCATTATAAAATAATAGCAGTCATCCTCCTTAGTCCAGGACTGTTTATAGCCGCTCTTGTCTTCCTGTCCATTCATTCCCATACAATACTCCTCCTGCTGCATCGTTGCATGGTCAAGCGCATAAGCCTTATAGCTGTCACCAATTTGTATACCCGCTTCCTGTAAGCAGTCCTTAATATCTGTAAATGATTCCTTTTTAGAGGCAAATGAGAACTCATGCTCTAAAGAATATTTATCTGCATTATAATCATCATACTTTTCATCTAACCGGAAAGCCCTGTTTACATAGGGCGATAACTCAGGACTGGAATAATTAAACATGGAAGAATAGGGACCTATGGATAAATGTGTCTCTCCCGAAGCCACATATGTTATAGTTGTAACCTTTTCACCCTTTTCATTTTTGCTTTCATGTTCATATTCATCATAAGATGGAATATCTGAAAAAAATTCCTCGAATAATTTGTCCTGGTCCACAGCCTGTAATTCTGCTGTTGTCTTCACAAAAGATCCCATATCCTCTCGGTTATTTATTATAATTGCTGTTTCAAATGTAACACTGTCACGTTCCTCCTGGTATAATTCCGGAAAATCATATTCCGGTAATTCCGGTTCCGGCAGCCTGCCTGGTTCAGGTGTTATCTCTTTGTATGTAACAGTGTCCGGTTCCACATTCTTGCTGCAGCCAGAAAGCAATCCTACTATCAGTAAACTAACACATAACACAATGGAATTAATTTTTTTAATTTTCTTTAACATATTATTACCCCTTTTTTGCAATTCTGTTGCATTTTATACAACATTATCAGTTACCGTATTGTCGATAATAACTTATCTTTCGTATGTAATTATTACATTTACAATACTGAAAGGATGTATCCAATTTGTATACAACATACGACCTGACGAAACGAGAAAAGAATATCATGATACTTCTATGGAAGTCCGATTAACCTTTAACCGCTTATGAAATCTCTAAAAAAAAGTGGAGAAATCTCCACCAGCATTGTTCAGACAGTTTTAAAAAGTTTAGTAACAAAGGGATTTGTAGAAGCCGCAGATATTGTGTATAGCGGTACGGTACTGAGCCGAAGCTATATTACAACAATTTCTTCCAGACAATATGAATTACAGAAAATTCTTCATTCTTTTAAGGCACTACCCCTGCGGTCACGGCAATTCTGAAATAACCTGTATCGGTTACAACCGTGACCGCTTCTGACATTGTACTGTTCCTGCAAACATAGATTATTGCAATAATCCCCGCAAAACTGCAGTAAACTCTTCCTGGCTAAGGTTCATACTCTCAACAGTAAGCGTAACCCCATCCACCTTGTATATGGCAATGTAATAACCACCCTCATCATTTTTACAATATCCGATAGTGACCCGGGTATCCTTTATTGTGGATTCATGCAAATTATTGTCAACGAAACTGATTATTACTCCTGTATCCACGGTACGGACTGAGATTGTCAGATTTCTGCTTCCTTTTTGATTCTCATAGATAATCTGGTTGTTGTCCTCTACAACCTTACCTTCCTTATCGTAACCAATTTTATATCCTTGTTCCTTCTGGGTTAACTTAAGATCTTCCGGTAAGTTATCAGGTAATATGGTGACCGCATAATAACCTTCCAGTTCTTCTATTGTTATACTCTTTATTTCTTCAGGAGCTTTAATGTCTATTACCGTTGCCTGAAGCTCTTCAATCTGGTTTATGACAATCGTATCTTCTGCTGCTTCTGCCCGGGCAAGCTGATCATTTTCGCCCTGTGTTTTCTGGATTTGATTAACGATGTCTTCTGACAAATCTGATAATTCTGTTTTTTCTTCTTTGTCATCCAACTCTTTCTGGGTTTGACTGCTGCCGGATGCCATGCCCTCTTCCGCCATTCCCGGTTCCATTTCAACATCTGCTGTCATTTCCTCATTTGTTGACATGCCAGTATCTAAGGTCATTTCTTGATTTTCTGCTTCCGGTGCAGCTATTTCTTCCTGCAAAGCATAGTTAGAACCGCTGCGTCCTGTCTGCAGCAAACCAATCTGCTGTACGGCAGCCAGAATACAGATGCAGGCAGCTGCAGATATTAATATAGGATAGGGCGGCTTTCTGCGCATCTTAACTATTTCCGCCTCTTCTACGTATACAGGGTCTATATTTCCGATTGCATCAATTAAATCATCTGCTCTCATACCTCAAACCCCTCCTTTAACAAATGTTCATGTAATTTTTTCCGGGACCGGAACAAAGAGGATTTTACTTTGCTTTCACTGAGTTTATAGCGTTTCGTAATTTCCTCAATACTGTCCATATACCAATATCTGCGGACAAAGATAATCCGGTTATCCTGGCTCATTTTCTCCAGAAAGCGGTTTATGCTTTCCGTAAGGACCATGGCATCCAGATGTCCGTCAATCTCATTTCCTCCGATACAATCCTGCATTTCATCAAATATATAGGTGATCTCACCGCTTCCCCGTTTCTTGGAAGTATTCCGGCGATAGCGGTCAAGAGAAAGGTTTCTGGTAATCGCACCTAAAAAGGCCGACAAGATATCAGGCCTTTCCGCAGGCATGGCGTTCCAGGCACGCAGCCAGGTGTCATTTACACATTCCTCGCAATCTTCTCTGCTCTTTAATATATTTCCGGCAATCCGGCTGCAATATCTGCCATATTTCTCCTGGGATCTCACAATTGCATTTTGATCCCGGTCCCAATATAAATCAATAATTTTACTGTCCTCCATATCCTGCTCCTTTCGCGTATTCCTTTGCTACGGGGTATCAGACTCGCCAGGCACATGGACTGTTCCCATAAATATTGGCAGCATGGAATCTTCTTCCAATATCATATACAGAAACGGCCGGTTTAAAATTACAGTCTTATCAATCATCATCGCTGATTCTGCCACTGCTTCCACTACAGTAGCCGCCGCTGCTTTTGTTCCCAGTTCGTCTATATTAATATAAGTCTTATGAAGCACACGGCTTATATAGATATTACCTTTTGTGCTTCTCCCCAGGCCTGAAAAATCTGCCAGCTTATCATTAAAAGCCAAAGGCATGCCCATTGCACTAAGTGCTTCAGACAGTTCAAGACTGCTCTCGCTTTCATGTTTTGGTAATCCGGCCGTTACAGATATTGTATCATCTGCCTGTCCGATTGTCTGCAATAATTGCTCAGAATCCAACTGATTCATATATTCTTCCAGCGATATCCCTTCATTTGGCAGGATTGCTGCAAACAGATAACCTTCCGCATAAGGTTTGATAAAGCCCGTTGCACTTGCATCTTCCATATAAGTCTGCTCTGTGGAATACATCATGGACACCGTATGTTCTGTTCCCTCTGCATCAGTAAATGTTCCATTCCTCAAATCACTGCCTTTATAAGTAACCTCCCATTCTGCTTCAAATGCCACCGCATTGATCAGATACATGACTGCCTCTTCCGGAATCTTATCTAGAATGTCTTTAACCATTCCTTCTGTTCGCTGCTCCACCCAATTATTAATATCCGCAAGGGTTTTCTCGCCAAAGTCAGAAGAGAAAATATCAGCATTATAATAGTAACCGTTCTTTTCCAGAAATCCCTGATCCGGCGTGAAACTATCATCTCTGTTATTTACCCAGATTGCATTTGCCAGACAGAGCCTTCCCTTTTCACTGTCCGGCAGCCCGGATACCCATCCCGGAATCTCTTGATTGAGAACATCCATGGCATATCCGCCGTTTAATACCGCTTCCATTTCCGCTAAAGTCTCTCCCCTTGCTCCATTTCCTGTCATGGTAAGCGCCAGCATGATGGATAAGGGAGAAATCATCCTGTTTCCGTTGCTTTCCTGGCTTTTCTTCAGCATACTGACAGAAAAATCCATGTATGCTCTGCTAAAATCATAATCTGACCGATCTGACATGTTCACTTCTGACTGAATGAAATCAGGCTGGTCAGCATCACCCTGCGTCTGATACTCCTTTGCCAGATTTTTAGTGGAATCTGACAGCTCCTTTGATGGGCTGCCCGTGGAACGAAAGCAAACCTGCCATATGATAGCGGCTGCTGCTGCCAGCATTATGCCTGTAATAATTCGCACTGTACTTTTTTTCATAATGAAACCCTCCTCTTCCTAAATCTTACTTAGGATTTACCTAAACCTTACTCATAAATTGGCTCTCCCACTTGATAATTTTGCTCAGCTGCCGGATTATCAGGATCATCAAAACATCCTTCTATACCGTTAACAATGTTATCTTCTACAGCATATTCCTCTTGCTTAATCTCCTGATCCACCTGAACATCATTCTTTACTTTAACATCCTGATCAGGTTCAAAATTAGCCGTTTCATCATCTTTCTTTTCTTCTTCTGCGGATTCAGCAATATTGGGATTATTAATTTTTTCTTCTTTTGCATTTTCAATATTCTTGTCAGTTACTGAATCACTTAAATCCTCACCTGATATAATTACTGGTTCCATAAGTTGAAATTCAATTACTTCCTGATCATCTTTTGTTGGTATCTGCTGACAGCCAACAAGAGAAAAGATTAACAACAGTATAACAACTATTTTCTTTTTCATTATGTTTCCTCCCGCCTGGATTTTACTTTACCTCTCAAAAGGTATGACGCAGATTATGTAGATAAGGTTTCATCAGGTTCAAGTTATGCTGTTTGAATGTGTGAAAAGATGCTATAATGAGAATACAGCTTACTTATGCATCCTTGGAGAAAACGGAACCTTATTCTGCCGGGAATTCCAGCTTGTATTTAAACCTCATCATAATTCTTCACAATATATTGCATGATGCGGCAGCTCTCCGTCTATGAATTGCATCGAAATTTTCAGTGCCTTTCAAAACGACTGAATAGCAGCATCGAAATAAGGAGGACATTCTATGTTTGTTTATAATAAGGATTGTAAAGTTACAGCCTGTGAACCTGGCGTAACGCGAAAGGTAATGGCATATTCGGACGAATTAATGTTGTGTGAAATTACCTTTGAACAGGGTGCAAAAGGAAATATACATTCCCATGATCACTTGCAGATTACCTATATTGCCAAAGGTAAGTTTGCCTTTATGATTGATGGGGAAGAAAAAGTGGTGTGTATGGGAGACAGCGTATATATGCCCAGCCAGGCCGTACACGGTGTAACGTGCCTGGAGGCAGGTATTCTGGTGGATGTATTCAATCCCAAAAGAGATGATTTTATATAAAATCCTGCACACTTCCGGTTCGAACTATTGATTCCTTTTACGATATTTCACCGGACTCATTCCCATCTCCTTACTAAAATTCTTACAAAAAACAGAACTGTCATGGAAGCCGCTGGACAATGCAATCTCCGTCACACTTAAAGGGGTGTTGTCCAGCATATCCCTTGCCGTGCTGATACGGCAGGCCGTTAAATACTGCTTGGGTGATATACCTGCATATTTTTTGAAGATTTTAAATAGATAAGTCCGGTCTATTCCTATATAATTGGCTATGTCATTCACATGAATATCATAGCCGCAATTATGGCGCACATACTTTTCAGCTTCCGTATAATATCCCATATCTCCCTTCTCATTTTCACAGGCTTCCTTACGAATAGCAGAAAAAATCAAATAAAACCACCCTGTCAATTCCTCCCTGCTGCGGCTGCTGTCAAAATATGCCCCACATAACTTCAGCAGCCTGTCAGTGGTTTCCCCGATATCCAACCAGCTGCACACATAACGTTTGCCGGACAGTTGATATGCTTCCAGTAAACGCTCCGCCTCCTCTCCTCCAAAAGCCACCCATACATACTCCCAGGGCTGTTCCAGATCTGCTTTATAGAAGGTCAGTTCATCCGGCTTAATCAGGAAAGCTTCCCCTGATGCCACCGTATAGTTATCATCACCAATCTGGTAATACCCCTTACCCCGCAGGATAAAATGCATGAGATAGTGCGCCCGGGTGGCCGGACCAAAGAAATGACCGGGTTCACATTCTTCATGACCGCAATAATAAATTTTTAAGCCTTCTTTCCTTCTGTTCACCTTTATCTCCCATTCGCTTCCTGCATCGGCATCGGACTATAAAACATGCAACAAAACGACAATAAAAACTGCAACATATTTTATATCAAATAGTATAACTGCATTATATAATAACAGAAACGAATAAGCAATAATAAGGAGGTAATAATCATGTTAAAAATCACTTTTATGGGCGCCGGAAGTACTGTATTTGCCAGAAATGTCCTGGGCGACTGTATGTGCACCCCCGTTCTGTGCGAAGCAGAAATCGCCCTGTATGATATTGATGCCGAACGCCTTGCGGAATCTCAAATCATACTGAAAGCAATCAACAAAAACGTGAATGCCGGGAGGGCTTCCATTCAAACATATCTTGGTGTGGAGAACCGTAAGGCTGCCCTGAAAGGAGCTTCTTTTGTAGTAAACGCCATACAGGTGGGCGGGTATGATCCCAGTACCATAATTGATTTTGAAATCCCCAAAAAATACGGCTTGCAGCAGACCATTGCCGACACACTGGGTATCGGCGGCATTATGCGTGCCCTACGTACCATTCCGGTTCTGGAGGATTTCGCAAGGGATATGGAGGAGGTTTGTCCTGACGCATACTTCCTGAACTATACCAATCCCATGGCCATGCTCACCGGATACATGCAGCGATACACCAAAATAAAAACAGTCGGACTCTGCCACAGCGTTCAGGTTTGTTCTGAAGGCCTCCTTAAAAATCTGGGCATGGAGGACAAACTGGAGGGACGCACCGAGCTGATTGCCGGAATCAATCACATGGGCTGGCTCTTAAGCTTAAAGGACAAGGACGGACAGGATCTGTATCCCATGATCCGCCAGAAAGCACAGGAAAAAAATCAAACAGAGAAGCATTATGATATGGTACGTTTTGAGTACATTAAGAACTTTGGTTACTACTGTACGGAATCCAGTGAACATAATGCAGAGTATAATCCACTCTTTATAAAATCCAGGTATCCTGAAATGATAGAGGAATTTCAGATTCCTTTGGATGAATATCCCCGGAGATGCATTGAGCAGATCAAAGGATGGAAGGAAGAGAAAGACAACCTGTTCAAAGACGGAAGCATCACCCATGAACGCTCCAAGGAATATGCTTCTTACATCATGGAGGCTATCGTTACCAATAAGCCTTATAAAATCGGGGGAAATGTCCTCAATACAGGTTTAATTGATAATTTACCAGCAGATGCCTGTGTGGAAGTACCCTGCCTTGTAGACGGAAGCGGCATCACTCCCTGTCATGTCGGCAAACTCCCTGTCCAACTGGCCGCTATGAATATGACCAATATTAATCCTCAGCTCATTACCATAGAAGCAGCCCGCACCAGGAACCGGGAATACATCTATCAAGCCGCCATGCTGGATCCCCATACGGCAGCAGAGTTGAACATTAAGGATATACGCTCTATGGTGGATGAACTGATTGCCGCTCATGGTGCTTATATGGAAATGTATCGATAACTGCTGTATCAGTGACTAATAGAAGAACCTGTCCGCATATTTGATTATGCGGCAGGTTCTTGATTTAATTCAGTCTTATGATTCTTATACTCATCAATCATGTACGCTGCTAAAACAGTTACATCCTGTATTGCTTCATTTGTTTCTATAACACTATACACCATAAAGCCTTATCCTTTCACGAATTTGCTTCATAGCTTCATCATGGGGAATTGTCCGTCCTCTTTCCATATCATCAATACCTTTATCCAGCTCCTTGTACAATTTTGCCTCTTGCTCTGACAACTCATATTGTTTTTGGATTAATGGTGCCATCCTAATCACCCCTTATTCTTTTACTCAATTAACTATATTATCATTTTACCATAAAACTGCTTATATCCATGTTACATGATAAAAAATCATTTAAAAATTAAGTTCTCTTTTCAAGCTTACGTAACTCAACTATGTAAAACTTCATCCCAACCAATATCCTCAATCGCATTCATATATTCTTCACTGACTTCTTTGTTCGGAATCGCCACTGTTCTTGATTCAAGATCAAATGTCAGATAACCCAGATGAACCAACAATGTCAATACATCATTTTTCCCAGAAACACTAATCATATCATTTTTAAATTTACCGGGGTTTATTTCAATTCTTCCACCTGCCAGCATCGTAATAATAGCATCCTTTACACCGTCAAAGTTCATTTTTATATATTTTTTTAAAGCCTCATATGTCTCTGTCATATTCCAATAATTCCGAAAGCTATGGTGCAGCATGGCCTCTACAACTGACTTGGGATTGTAAATTGAAACAACAGTTTGCTCATTGCCCAGTGTATAACCATCATACCATACTTTTGCTTCTTCAAAGCTCATGCCATGCTGATGACATAATTTAGCTACCTCCAACCCAGTAAAACCAAAAAATTCATCAAGTCCACCAGGATTCGTCATAGAATACTCACTAAACATATTTAATGCGGAATGGGATCCATATTTTTTAATCGGCAAAATTCCGGTCATATATACTATAAGTTTCCCAATCTACCGGACTATAGTCTTTAATCCGGCAGAGGATTCTTCCGTGGTCGCCCCCTTGGGCGTTTGGGCTCATTGGACTCTGGATTTTTCTTTGGCCGACCTCTCTTTTTA
>Ga0153941_1000417_pt1 | contig 18896 bp, 19 predicted proteins | sample TSNJ025MetaG_FD_104733 | JGI IMG/M metagenome (GOLD analysis project Ga0153941, IMG submission 104733) | Attine ant fungus gardens microbial communities from New Jersey, USA - TSNJ025 MetaG | ecosystem: Host-associated > Fungi > Mycelium > Unclassified | place: USA: New Jersey, Brendan T. Byrne...
TGAAAGCAGGAAGGGGGGACGAAGATGTATAAATGGAAGAAATATATGAAAATAGAATTTGAAGTTGAGGTCAGGGCATGTATTCATACAGGTGTAATGATGATGTTGTATCTGCTTGGAAAATTTGTGATCGGTCAGGATCATATCAGCTTCTGGCAGGCAATGCAGATGGCTCTGACAGCCTATGGGGTCTCATGGATCCAGCGTCTTCTGTTTATAAAAGAAAAGCCATATACCGGTAAAGATTTCCGGATCCGGGCATTTTGCTGGTATGCAGTTCCCTGTCTGCTTACACTTGCAGGCGGTACCGGATTTGGATGGTTTGAACTGCTTCCGCTGGGATTTGCTCTGTATTTTTATGGAGTTATGTTTGCATATTATATCGGTGTATGGTTTTTTATCCAATACTTTTATAAGGAGGATACGGAGCATCTCAATGCTTTATTAAAAGACTATAAACAGGGTTTTAGGAGGGATGAGGATGAAAGCGATTGAAGCCGGGCAGTTAACAAAGTATTATGGAAATAACAGAGGCATAGAAAATCTGGATTTAAGTGTGGAAGCAGGTGACTTTTTCGGTTTTATCGGTCCCAACGGGGCTGGAAAATCCACAACAATCCGTCTTTTGCTGGGACTGCTCACCCCGACTTCCGGTACCGGTACAGTCCTTGGAATGTCCTGCGGCAGGAGTAATGCGGAGATTCTTAAAAAAGTGGGATATATGCCGTCAGAAGCATTTTTTTATGAAGGAATGAGAGTCAGGGATATTATTGCCCTCTCTGCCAGACTGCATAAAAAGGACTGCCATTCGCAGGCAGGAGAACTGTGTGAGCGACTGCAGATTGATGTGGGAAAAAAGATAGAAGAGCTGTCTCTCGGGAACCGTAAAAAAGTGAGCATTGTCTGTGCATTTCAGCATGAACCGGAAGTGTATATTCTGGATGAACCCACATCCGGTCTGGATCCTTTGATGCAGATGGAGTTCTTCCGTATCATGGAAGAAAGGAACCGTAAAGGTGCTACGATTTTCCTTTCCTCACATGTGCTTTCAGAAATACAGAAATATTGCAGGAATGCGGCAATTATCCGTGAAGGTAAGCTGCTTCGGGTAAGCAGTGTGGAGGAATTGTACCGTACTAACACCAAAAGGGTACAAATTACAACAGCTGAAGGAACAAAAAGCTGGATTCATAAGGGATATATGCAAGAATTGCTTGTGGAATTGAGTAAACAGGAAATCCGGGATATTACCATTACGGAGCCAAGCCTGGATGAAGTAATCTTACAGTATTATGAGCAATAGGTGTTTGATGTACAGCGGATATGGAGGTATATGGATATGACAATATTTATACATGAACTAAAACAAAACCGAAAGACTTTTTTCATCTGGGCATTTATTGTGGCGGGGATGAATTTCATATTTTTATTAATTTATCCGCAAATGGTTGGGGAGATAGAAGGTATGCAGGACATGTATTCCAATTTGGGAAGCTTTTCCGCCGCCTTTGGGATGAATAAGATCAATTTTGCGGCTCCTATGGGATACTATGGGCTGTATGACGGTGTAATGCTGGCCATTGGCGGCGGTATGTTTGCAGCTGTCATTGGTGGAAATATATTATGTAAAGAGGAAGGAAGTCATACGGCAGAATTTCTTTTTACTACGCCTCTAAGCCGTGAAAATATTGCGCTGCAGAAGCTGCTGGCAGCAGCAGTACTGGTGGTGATGTTCAATATCATATGTATGCTGGCGGGAATCAGCGGTATATACATAATTGGAGAAGAGATAGAATGGAGTATTTTTTTGCTGTTTCATCTGGCACAAGTATGTATGCATATCGAGGTATGTACCATAAGCTATTGTATGTCGGCACATCTGCGCCGTCCCTCCATGGGAATGGCCATAGGTATTTCTCTTTTATTCTACTTTCTGCAGATGATGGCCAACATTAGTGAGAAGGTGGAATGGGTTAAATATATCACACCTTATTACTACGCGGATGCGGCAAATATCCTTCCCCGTGAATCGATTGAATGGCAGCTGCTTTTGTTGGGAATGGTGTATGCATGCATTGCTGCCGCTATTGGTCTGCGGAAAATCGGCGTAAAGGATTTAAACCCATAGTTATATCTTCAGGAAGGTATATATTTTAGTCTTTGTAAGTTATAAACTGTCTAAAACTTATATTTAAAGGTTTTAGGCAGTTTTGTTGCGCAATATACTTGAAAAATATGTCAATATATGAGAAAATGTGACTATAACAAATATGGTACTTAATATCTGATATAAAAGAAAAGGAGGATAAGATGAGTAGTTTTATAGCGAACCTTAGAGTGAAGAAGAAGATGCTGGTTCTTTTTGTAACAATGTTGGTATTATTATTATTAACAGGAATCAGTGGATTGGTAGGATCTATTTTTACCAATAATCAGGTGAGTGATTTTTATAATGGCGTATATCAGACCAGAATATATGCCAACCAGATGATGAAATATTTTGAGACTTCTCAGAAATATATGTATGCAGCAGTGGCCACAGAATCAAATGCAAATATGGAATCCTATCTGGAACAAATGGTAGATTCCGGTACCAAAGTAGAAGAGCTTCAGGCACTGATCAACTCAACCTACACAGGAAGCATAGATCTAAGTACATTAAATAACCGGTTAAATGCAGTAGATCCCATTCTTGAATCGATGTTTGCATATCTTGATGAAGATAAACAGTCAGAAGCGCTTAAGATAGCAGAGACAGATTTTATGGCGGCAGTTAACCTTGCTACTGATTCTGTCAACGAGATTCTGGCGGATCTGGAAGTCAGCAGTGTATCGATGATGAGTACGATTGAAGGTACAGGGATGCTTATTATGATTTTGCTGATTGTCCTGTTTGCGGTATCCCTGATCCTTGGATTTGTGATCAACAATGCAGTCAGTAAAAGTATTCTGGAGCCTGTCACGCAGATTAAAGATGCGGCAAATGTTTTGGCAGAAGGTAGTTTTAACCTGGCGCTGAATTATAAGTCTCAGGATGAATTTGGTGAAGTTGTGGATGCCCTGAAGACTACGGTAGAGAATCAGAAAGCTTATCTTGATGATATCCTTTCCGGTATTTCCTCACTTGCATCCAAGAACTTGAATGCATCATCCAGTGTAGAAATAAAAGGTGATTTTATCCCTTTGAGAGATGGGCTTCTTACTACTTTTATCAACCTTGATGAAGTTATCAGTGCCATAGCTGAAGCTTCCCGGCAGGTATCCCAGGGATCCGAACAGCTTGCGGAAACATCACAGTCTCTGGCAGAAGGTGCTACCGACCAGGCAGGTTCAGTTGAAGAGCTTCTGGCTACCATTACTGATATCACCGGGCAGGTAGAGCAGAATGCAAAGGTAAGTGCAGATGCAAGCAGCAAAGCGCAGGCAGCAGTTGCAGGTGCACAGGAAAGCAGTAATCGGATGAATGAAATGATGCAGGCAATGGAGCGGATCAGTGATACATCCAAACAGATCGAACTGATTATCCAGTCTATTGAAAATATTGCATCCCAGACCAACCTGTTGTCCTTAAATGCGGCGATCGAAGCGGCAAGAGCCGGCGAAGCAGGAAGAGGATTTGCAGTAGTGGCAAGTGAAATTGGTGATCTGGCAACCCAAAGTGCCCAGGCGGCTGCCAATACCAGAAAACTGATCGGCGATTCCATTGCAGAAGTAGAATCCGGTAACAGGATTGCGGCTTCTACAGCTGAAGCTCTGGATGAAGTGCGTAACAGCATTAATGAGATCAAGGATGTTACCATTGGCGTTAAGACTGCATCGGAAAGCCAGGCGGCAGCCATGGAACAGATCAATCAGGGGGTAGAACAGATTTCTTCTGTTGTACAGAGTAATGCTGCACTGGCACAGGAAAGCTCCGCAACCAGTGAAGAATTATCCGCACAGGCTGTCACCATGAATGGTCTGGTTTCAGAATTTATTCTGATTAAAAAATAAAATTATAACAGGGTATTTTAACGCATAGTTGACATCTTCCCACCGGACAGGTAATATAATAAATATAGGTCATTCCTGCTGCATATTAAAAAAGGCATCATGCATACGCGGGGGAGAAGGAGGCAGTTATTTGCTGGGTCAGTTTACGTGGATGGAATTGGAAGATTGTTTTATTAAAATGCTGCTGGCGCTGATTTGCGGAGGAATTCTGGGATTTGACAGGGGGCGCAAGAAGCGGCCGGCGGGATTCCGCACTTATATGCTTGTCTGCATGGGTGCGGCTCTGGTCATGATGACGAATGAATACATATGCAGGATATACGGGACCGGGGATCCTTCCAGGATGGGAGCGCAGGTTATCAGCGGAATTGGTTTTCTGGGAGCCGGGACCATCATAGTGACAGGACACAACCGGGTAAAAGGTCTGACTACGGCAGCGGGACTCTGGGCTGCTGCTTGTGTTGGTCTGGCAATCGGGGTCGGCTATTATCCGGCAGCTATACTGGGAACTGTCATGATACTCATTGCCATGGCTTCCCTGCACGACCTGGATGACCGGGTTATGGCATCTTCCCTGTTAATGAATCTCTATATTGAATTATCCAAACCAGGTGATCTGAAAAAGCTGCTGGCATGTATGCGCGATAACGGCATAAAGATCATAGAGATGGAAATAGAACATTCCGATAAGGTACATAGTAAAGCCAGTACAGCAGTACTGATTTCCCTGCGGCTTAACAAAAAGCAGCCCAGTGAAGACATACTGCAGCTGCTTACTGATGTGGAAGGCGTGAAGTATGTGGAGGAATTATAACAGCAAATAAATGTGAATGCAGCCTGCGCATACTTTTATTCCCGCGGGCAATGAGCAAGCCAATCTTTTGCTTTGCGCAGGAATGCAAAACCAGCTTCGCTGGTTTATCTCCTGCATTTGACTCTTACGTTATAAAGTTCTTAACCACTATAACCAGTTGTCTGGATATGCTTTCCAGATTATCCACATTGCTTTGCAGTGTCTGGATATTATTATAAATTTCATCAGTGCTGGCAGCAATTTCCACGATGCCGTTGGCACCGTCAGCTGATGCTGATTTTAACTCCTTGAAGATCTCCACCATAATCTTGATCTCATTTCCAATACCGTTGTAATTATCGGTGAGAGAACGCAGGGTTTCCAGGATAGACACAGCATCGTCACTATATTGATTACTGGTCTTATGCAGCTTCTGATAAGTATCCCTCATATTGCTTTCCATATCATCCACATATTCAGATATCTTATCAGATATAGAGCTCAGGTTATCGGCTATAGCTGCTGTTTCTTCCATACCGGCGGCTAATTCCTGGGAAGCTGCGGAGATATTGGTTATCTGGTTGGAAAGCTCTAAAGTAATCGTATTGATTTCCTGGGAGCTGGATTGAATATTGTTGCTGCTGTTCCTGATTGCAGCTACGGTATTGATCATATATTTCTGGATTGCCCCCATGGCACGGGCCAATATACCTATTTCATTATGCGATTTATCATAACGGCGGTGATTGCTGCCCGTAAAGTTACCTTGTTCCATCATTCCCATGTCCATAGTGGTTCTGACAATAGGTTCGGAAATGTTCTTGCCCAGACGGTAGGAAATAATTACGGCAATCAATATAACAACTGCACCTGCTGCAAATAAATAATTCCTTACCTGATTGATACCGCTTACCACTTCTGCCGACCTTACCGCTGTCACAAAAGAAAAACCGTTATCCAGATGGGAATAGGCAAAATAATACTCTTCTTTTAAGTTCTCTCTCACAATACCGTTTTTATTGACTTCCAGCGCAGCGGCAAGCTTTTTATAGCCGGCGTTCCGTACGTTGTCTTTGGAAGTATAATTCTGATCAGCAATAAAGTAACCGTCACTGTCAAGCAGAAAAGCATATCCGGTTTCGTAGATACTAACTTCTGCTACCATGACTTCCATACTTGTTATATCAATATCCAGACCGATTACGCCGCACATGATACCATCCACATAAAGCGGATTGATGTAGCTTGTACAGTTTTTGTCAATATCCTCATCATAATATGGATTCAGCCACATAGAAGATTCATTTGCTTTGGCATCATAATAAAAGTCCCAGCCGGATCCTCCTGACAGATATGCTTCATACTGATCCCCCGGATCCTCAATGATTTCTTTCCCTTCGTTGAACCACACGCCATACCCCTCCTGCATTAAGTCAGGGTTCAGATAAAAATAGATTCCCAGAATGTTAGTATCCACCTGTGTGGAGAGGTATATATACTGCCTGATATGATCCAGATACTCCTTATTATATCCGGTATTACCCAGTTGCCCGGAATCATAAGTAGTTACTATGTAATTTGAAATGTCATTGATAATCGTTTCATATAAGATCAGATTGCTGTTCATCGCATTTGCGTATTGATTGGAAAGCGCTTCTAACCGATACTCAGCTTCTTTTCTTATCTCTTTACCGGACAGGTTTACAGAGAGGAAGGTCATGCATAAAGTTCCTCCCAGGACGCATATAAAGATCGCTATACATATAATGGTTGATATTTTCTTCATCACGCTCACTCCTTTCCGATCTTGCAGTATCTAAAACACTATACACATATAGGCCAAAAGAGCTATTTTTTATTAATATATGTTAGTATATCATAATATGAAAGATATTTAAATCATTGTAGTATATTTTGTTGTTAAAATGTAATAAAAAAACATTGTCATAGTTTTGCCTATTGTTCATAACGCCTATAGAATAATATATATGTGACTGACAATGTATAAAACGACTGAATATGTTATCTGACATGAGACAAGAACATGCAATATGGCACATGTATTCCCTGGATTTTTGTGCAAAACTGCACAAAATACCTCTTGGAATGTTACCCTCTGAAGCGTTACTGGAAATTATCATATTTTAAAGGAGATTTTTTTGAGTATGTATTTTAAAGGAGATTTTTTTGAATATGTATTTTAAAGGAGATTTTTTTGAATATGTATTTTAAAGGAGATATTTTTGAGTATTGACAGATGTTTGGCAAAAGAATATACTTACATAAATTTTCAACATTATGTAAACATTAAGCAATTATGAAAGGAGATTCTATGAAAAAATTTGTATGTACCGTATGCGGCTATATTCATGAAGGAGAAGAAGCACCCGAACAGTGCCCGATTTGCAAAGTGGGAGCTGATAAGTTCAAAGAGGTGGAAGAGAAGAAGGACGAAAACGGCAGTAAATATGCTGGTACCAAAACAGAAAAAAATCTGATGGATGCATTTGCAGGTGAATCCATGGCAAGAAACAAATATCGTTATTTTGCAGAAATTGCAAAACGCGAAGGATATGAGCAGATTGCTGATATTTTTATTGAGACTTCCGACCAGGAAGGCCAGCATGCCAAAATGTGGTATCAGGAATTCCATGGCTTCGGCAATACGCAGGAAAATCTGGTAACGGCAGCTGCCGGTGAAAATGATGAATGGACCGACATGTATGTGCGTATGGCCAGGGATGCGAGAGAAGAAGGATTTACAGAACTGGCAGAAAAATTTGAACGGGTAGGCGCTGTTGAAAAAGCTCATGAAGAACGCTACAACAAGCTGATTTCAAATCTGGAAAAGGATTTGGTATTCAGGGATGGAGACGATACCATTTGGATTTGCCGCCAGTGCGGGCACATCCATGTAGGTAAAGAGACTCCGGAGCATTGCCCGACTTGTGGGTTCCCCAAGGGATATTTTGAAAGAAAAGCGGAGAATTATTAACAAGAAGAGAATGGAAAGGAGTGGATAGACCACTCCTTTTCTGGTAACAGCTAAGCCTTATATTGCTGTTTATCTTACCCAAGGGGTAAATACTATTTGTAATAAATAACACAAACGGCATACTTACAGAACTCGCGTCGGTGATTACCTGTTGCCGAATATCATTCTCTCCGAACGTGCGGAAGAACACGCGCCACTCGGCAGATACGGCAGAATGCGGCATGGAAATATAGCGTATTATGCTTAATTTCTACTTTTTATCAACTCGCTGTATTTTTTGCACTGCTCTGGAGAGAATATATATTCTTTTTTGTATCTTTCATATAAATCTACTAGTAAATTGTCGGCAAGTGCCTCTTTCATATCCCGCTGGCACAAAGCAATTACTCTGCAAAACGTAAGGCTCTTATAGGTTTTACATTCACGTTCAGCAAATGAGTTTCCACCTGCGGGATTGTTATAAACCTCTTCGAAATATTCAATTTTGTCATCACCAATATCCGCATAAATCATATTTTCGATTGCACCCCAATTTACAGTTTTATTTACAACTTGCTCAAACAAACTACAAAGAGTGTCAGAAAATATATTGTAAAAATCATTCCATTGGTAAAAGTATTGTTTATAGAACTGGCCATTTTGCTCCGTTTCCTCTATTTCGCACGTATCACCAGTCATAACATTCAATAAAGATGCAGAAAATCCTTTTTGGAATGATATAAGTTCTTCCATGTCTGCTTGTTCATCCATAAATTTCCAAAGTAAATCTATCGCAGTATAAAGCACTTTAGGGGTAGAGTTGTGAACATCCATCAAGCTATACGAGTTCCAACAACGAGTTAAAAATAACAGTTGTACAAGCCATGAGGTTCTGAGTGGGAGTTCATTGAAGCTTTTTTTTGCCAAATTCGAGAAGTGATGTACGAACTCTATTTTACTCTTATTATCCAAAGATGCATAATCAATATCATACATTTTTTCCATATAAATTTATTCCTCATTCTAAAGATTTTTTAAGTTATTGCATGTTTTTCCCATTCGCTTTTTTTGAGCAAATGGAGTACAAAATATAAATAACGCCGTCCATATGTCATGCCGTCAAGCAATGCAGAAAAGATTGCTAACCTATAATATAGCACATTCTGTTCACAATTTCCATCACCAATTTTCTTCCTTTCTGAATAGGAATCAGATACAATTAGACAACCATCAAAATGTACTTGACACACGTGGAGCTCTGTGATAGCATATAATTAGATGAACATCTAAATGAGACGGGGGGTGAAAGTATTGAGCATAGGAGATACATTTAAAGCCCTTTCCGATCCTACACGGCGAGAAATCCTGAACCTCTTGAAACGTGGTTCCCTGACTGCAGGTGAGATTTCGGATAAGTTTGCTATGACTCCGGCGACGATTTCCCATCATCTGTCGGTGCTGAAAGGAGCAGGATTAATAACCGATGAAAAAAGGGGTAAATATATTCATTACGAACTGAGTATGACTATGATAGAAGAAATGCTTGGCTGGGCAGCCGGATTAAAGGGAGATAAGTCCGAATAATGGAATGAAATCAACCCGCTGGGCATGCCCAGCGAGTTGGGCATATTCAGCATGCTGAGCTTGAGGCGGAGAAGGAGTATAAGAATGAAAAAAGTGAATAAAACCAGAATCATTATGTGTATTTTTGCTATAGCGCCGCTGTTGCTGACAGCGTTTATGTACAACAGGCTTCCCGACCAGGTTCCCATAAACTGGGGACTTGACGGAGTAGTATCATACAAAAGCAAATCAAGCTTATGGTCGTTGTCGGGTCTTTCACCTTTTTTGGCGGCAGCGCTCATGATCGTTCCAAATATCGATCCCCGTAAAAAGAACTATGAAAAATTCAGGGGACTTTATGACGGATTCGCTTTGTTCATGATGATTTTTATGCTGGGTTTGGTATCTATTGTTATATCGGAAAGCCTGAATCCGGGAAGATTATCAGTGGAATTCTTAGTTATCGCTGCCTGCGGATTGGTTTTCGTATTCATAGGAAATATGATGCCGAAGGTCAAGAGTAATTTTTTTGTAGGCATCAAAACGCCCTGGTCGCTCTCCAATACCGAGGTGTGGAATAAAACCCACAGGCTGGTTGGGTATCTGTTTTTCTTTGGTGGTTTGCTTATTATTTTAATTGCGTTTTTCCTTCGGGAGTATGCGCTGTTTATAACCCTGGCTGTAATTGTAGCGGTAATGACGATTTTGCCTGTTATTATGTCTTATGTGTGGTTTGTACGGCTTAAAAATGAGAATCCTGAAGAGGATTGATCGTAACAGATTAGAAGGTATTGATTGATCTTGCGCAAAATATGAAAAGACAGACCTTATGGTTTGTCTTTTTTTGTATGATCGTTGTATTATAGCACGCACCTGCGGAAGTTAAGCAGGGTATCCGCGGGCTGATGATTCCATATGAGTTCCCGGGGAAAGGATATTTCTTTGACTAGTTCCAGAGAGCGGGGTACTTCTCCGATCCGGTTGATGCCATGACTGTCGCTGGACAGGAGTATCGGGTATCTGGCCTGAAGGCATAGCTGAAGGAAAGTGAAGGTGTTGGGGCGGGCGTTACCGCGGTAGCCGTCTGGTGATAAGGAGACTTCATTTACTTCCAGTATCACGTTGTTATGGATGGCAGCCTGGGTTACTCGATACAGGTCAACGGGAAAATGGGCATCATCAACATGACCGATAATTTTCACATGGGGATTTTTCATGGCATTTAGGTATGCAGCGGTGTTGGTTTCCATATTGCTGTGGGGGCGGAAGGTATTGGCATGGATGCTTGCAATGCAAAAATCAAGTCCGGAAAGAATATCTTCACTGATATCCAGGTTTCCGTGTTCATCCAATATATTGGCTTCCGCGCCGTATAGAAGGTGAACGCCGAAACGTTCCTTTGGCGCTATATGCAGGCTGCGGAAATAGGATTCCCGGCAGGCGCCGGGCGTTGCCGGACCATGATCGGAAATCCCCAGGGTTAATATCCCTTTTCGGCAGGCTGCTTTGGCCATATCTGTAATTGTATGATTTGTTCCGTGACCGCTTGCGGCAGTGTGGGTATGGATGTCCATTGGAAGCATGGCAGGTATTCCTTTCGTTGGGATTGTAGTACCTATGTTTATAGTATGCTGCCGATTTTGTGAAATGTCAAGAAAAAAAGTGCAAAACCACAAAAAACAACGAAAGTAATCTTGTTTTTGTGTTGACTTTATGCACATTATTCTTTATAATAAGTATAAAACCATATCGTACGAATTATGTATTATGAGATAAGGAAAGCTGCCCCCGGGCAGAAGAAATGGAGGAGGTATATGGAACGTTTTAATACGGCTGAGATTGCCCCGTCAAAGCGGATACCAAAGCTGGCTGCAGATTTATATGCAAGGATGCCGGAGATAGAGTCGGCAAGAGCTGTATTGCTGACCGAAAGCTATAAGGAAACGGAAGGACAGCCGATCGTCATGCGGCGTGCCAAAGCGTTTGCCCATATTCTGGACAACATTCCTGTTATCATCAGGGATGGAGAGCTGGTGGCCGGCAGCACTACGATTGCACCCAGGGGATGTCAGACTTATCCTGAGTTTTCTTTTGCGTGGCTGGAAGCGGAGTTTGATACGGTAGAACATAGAAGTGCGGATCCTTTTACCATTTCGGAACAGGCGAAAAAGGATTTGCGGGAAGTCCATAAGTATTGGAAGGGTAAGACGACCAGTGAACTGGCAGAGTCTTATATGGCCCCTGAGACCATAAAGGCCATGGAACATAATATATTTACGCCGGGTAATTATTTTTATAACGGCGTGGGACATATAACAGTCCAATATGAAAAAGTATTGGCGATGGGATATGAAGGAATCATTGGGGAAGCCCAGGCGGAACTGTTACAATGTAAACCGGGGGATGCGGATTATGCTTCCCGTTCCCGCTTTCTCCAGGCGGTGATTATAAGCTGCCGGGCGGTGATCAGATATGCAGAGCGATATATGCAGCTTGCCGGGGATATGGCAGCGAAGGAGAAGGATCCTGTAAGGAAGAAGGAGCTGCTTCAGATAGCGGCAAACTGCGGCAGTGTTCCCCGTAAGGGTGCGAAGTCCTTCTGGGAAGCATGTCAGAGCTTCTGGTTCGTACAACAGCTTCTGCAGGTGGAATCCAGCGGACATTCCATATCTCCGGGACGTTTTGATCAGTATATGTATCCATATTATAAAGAAGATATGGATAAGGGTGTGATTACCAGGGAGCAGACCCAGGAACTGATTGACTGTATCTGGGTTAAATTAAACGATTTGAATAAATGCAGGGATGCGGTCAGTGCGGAAGGGTTTGCCGGTTACAGCCTGTTCCAGAACCTGATTGTAGGCGGACAGGATAAGGATGGCCTGGATGTGACCAATGATCTGTCCTTTATGTGTATTACGGCATCTGCTCATGTATTTCTGCCCCAGCCGTCCCTGTCCATAAGAGTGTGGAACGGTACGCCCCATGAACTGCTGCTGGCAGCGGCAAAGCTGACCGGTACGGGAATCGGGCTGCCCGCTTATTATAATGATGAAGTGATCATTCCGTCTCTTATGAACCGCGGGCTGACATTGGAGGACGCACGGGAATACAATATCATCGGCTGTGTGGAGCCTCAGAAGGCCGGGAAAACAGAGGGCTGGCATGATGCGGCGTTCTTTAACATGTGTCGTCCCCTGGAGCTTGTGTTTGACAGCGGATATGATAAAGGCGAGCTGATTGGGGTACCTACCAGACCGATCGAGGAAATGAAGACCTTTGAAGATTTCTTTGATGCTTATAAGCAGCAGATGGATTATTTTATATCACTTTTAGTCAATGCGGACAATTCTATTGATGTGGCACATGCTGTGTTGTGTCCGCTGCCCTTTGAGTCCTGCATGGTGGATGACTGCCTGAAACGGGGCAAATCCTTACAGGAAGGCGGTGCGGTATATAATTTTACAGGCCCCCAGGGATTTGGAGTAGCCAATATGGCAGATTCCCTTTATGCGGTGAAAAAGCTGGTATTTGAGGAAAAGAAACTTACGCTGGCTGAATATAAGAAAGCTTTGATGTTCAATTATGGTAAGGAAATGGATCAGGACAGCATTGCCCATATTGCTCTGCGTGTAATAAGCTCCATGAAGGAGCAGGGGATTATGGTCGGCCGGGAAGAAGCAGCAGCTGTTGTGGCGCAGGTGCAGTCCATGAAGCTTACAGAAGAAGAACGGAAAAAGTTCGATGAATTATTATGCTGGATAGAAGAAATTCCTAAGTTCGGTAATGATAACAGGGAAGTGGATGCATTTGCAAGGGAAGTGGCCTATACCTATACCCGGCCGCTGCAGGAATATAAGAACCCCAGAGGCGGAATTTTCCAGGCCGGTCTGTATCCGGTATCCGCCAATGTGCCCCTGGGTGGTCAGACAGGTGCCACACCGGACGGACGCCTGTCCCATACGCCGGTGGCAGACGGGGTATCCCCTTCAGCCGGTAAGGATGTAAACGGTCCTACGGCAGCAGCCAATTCCGTATCCAGACTGGATCATGGAATTGCTTCCAACGGTACATTATTTAACCAGAAATTCCATCCCACCGCTTTAAGCGGCGACAGGGGACTGGATAACTTTATACATCTGATCCGTGCCTTCTTTGACCAGAAGGGCAGCCATGTACAATTTAATGTAGTAGACAGGGAGACTTTACTGGATGCCCAGAAGAATCCTGAGCAGTATAAACATCTGGTAGTGCGTGTGGCAGGATACAGCGCATTATTCACCACATTATCAAGGTCTCTGCAGGATGATATCATCCGCAGGACGGAACAGGGATTGTAAAGGGTATAAAAAATGGATGATTACAAAGTAAAAGGACGCATTTTTGATATACAGCGTTATTCTATCCATGACGGTATCGGTATCCGTACGATTGTTTTTCTGAAGGGCTGCATCCTGCGCTGCCGTTGGTGCTGTAATCCGGAGTCTCAGGACTATGCGGTCCAGACAATGATGGTGCAGGGGAAGCCAAAGACAATCGGCAGGGATGTGACCGTGGAAGAAGTTATGGAAGAAGTGGTGAAGGACCGCAGCTATTACCGCAGGAGCGGCGGCGGACTGACCTTGTCCGGGGGAGAGAGCTTATGCCAGCCGGATTTTGCCAGGGCTTTGCTTAAGGTATCCCGGGAAAGCGGGATTCGTACAGCCCTGGAAAGTACGGCATGTGTAAAATATGAAGTAATAGAAGGAATTCTGCCTTATCTGGACCAGTTTTTGCTTGATATAAAACACATAAATTCACGGAAGCACAAGGAGTATACCGGTAAAGGCAATGAACTTATTCTTGAGAATGCCGGGAAAATCGCGGCATCCGGAATGACCAGGTTAAGTATAAGGGTTCCGGTAATACCCGGATTCAATGATACGCCGGAGGAGATCAGGGAGATTGCCCGGTTTGCCGATCAGCTCCCCGGAGTAGAACGGATTCATCTGCTGCCCTATCACAGACTTGGACAGGATAAATATGAGGGACTGGGACGGGACTATCAGATGATGGACATATTGCCGCCGGAAAATGCCAGGATGGAAATGTTGAAAATGACAGCAGAGCAGAATTGTCGGCTTGTATGTCAGATCGGCGGTTGAAGCAGCTGCTGCGGAATGCATTTATCAAGCATGTTAAAGGAAGGGTATGGATCATACATGGCTATAAATATGGATGAAAAACAAAGAATTGTACAGGAGCTGGTGCCTGGAAAGCAGGTTACCCTGGCGCATATCATTGCCAATCCGGATGCGGTCCTGTATGAAAAGCTGGGCCTGGATCCCAGGGTGGAGTATGCAAAATCAGCAATCGGGATCATGACGGTATCCCCGGCAGAAACAGCCATCATTATGGCGGATATTGCCGTAAAGAGTTCCGGTGTCCAGCTGGGATTTGTAGACCGTTTCAGCGGTTCCCTGATTATCAACGGAAGCGTCTCGGAAGTGGAGTCCGCCACAGGCGCCATCCTTGCTTATGTACAGGATACGCTGGGTTATACGGTCTGTTCCATAACCAAGACCTGAACGGCAGAAGGATACAGGCACAGAGATGAAGAAAATTATATTGATGGGACGCAGCGAATGCGGGAAGACAACCCTTACCCAGGCACTTGAGGGAAATACCATAAGCTACCGGAAAACCCAGTATATCAATCATTTTGATGTAATCATAGATACACCGGGAGAATATCTGCAGACCCATACACTGGGACATGCCCTGGCATTATATACTTATGAAGCTCAGGCTGTGGGTCTCTTACTGGCAGCAACGGAGCCGTTTTCCCTGTACCCGCCCAACATTACCTGTATGTGTAACCGGGAAGTGATCGGTATCGTGACCAAGATCGACGTGCTGGGTGCGGATTCTGACAGGGCAGCGCGGTGGCTTCGGCTTGCAGGATGTAAAAAGATCTTCTTTGTGGATTCCAAAGGCGGGGAAGGTGTTGCAGAAATCCTGGCATATTTAAGGGAAGAGGGGGATACCCTTCCCTGGGAAAATGAAAACAACAAGATTCCGCATTTGAGTCAAGCATGAAATCACAAAAATCATAGGATAATCCCAATATGAATGTTGACTTATGTGGTTTTAGGGTTTATAATAAGTACAAAAGCAACATAAAACAAAAAATTAAGATAGAAATGACAAGGAGGAACTCAGAATGATTAACGAGTACGAACTGAAACAGCAAATCTGTGAGATTGGAAAGAGGATTTACAACCGCAATATGGTTGCGGCAAATGACGGAAATATTTCCGTAAAGCTGAATGACAATGAATATCTGTGTACACCCACAGGCGTATCCAAAGGCTTCATGACACCTGATTTTATCTGTAAGGTAGATAAAAAGGGAAATGTGATTCAGGCGAATAAAGGCTTCAAGCCGTCATCTGAAATCAAGATGCATATGAGAGTATATGAGAAAAGACCGGATGTAAATGCGGTAGTACATGCCCATCCTACTTTTGCAACATCTTTTGCCATTGCAGGTATTCCCCTTACCCAGCCGATCATGCCGGAAGCTGTTATCGCACTTGGCTGTGTGCCCATTGCTGAGTATGGCACTCCTTCTACCAGCGAGATTCCTGATAATGTGGAAAAATATCTGCCCTATTATGATGCAGTACTTTTAGAGAGCCATGGTGCCCTCACCTGGTCGGTTGATCTTCTTGCAGCTTACCACAAGATGGAATCTGTGGAATTCTATGCAGAGCTTTTGTATAAATCAAAAATGCTGGGCGGGCCGAAGGAATTTGATCAGGCAACAGTGGAAAAATTATATGAAATCAGACGCCAGTTTGGCATGCCCGGTAAGCATCCGGCAGACCTGTGCCAGAATAAAGGTAAGACAAACTGCCATAACTGCTCTGGACAGTGCACCGGTTCTGTCAGCTCCGAACCCAAAAGCGTCAGTCCTGAAGTGGTTGAGGAGATTACCAGACAGGTTCTGAAACAGTTGGGTTTACAATAAGATATTAAAAACCAGCGGGCATTGCGGAGCAAATATGAAGATAGATGAAAGAATCGTAACACAGGCAGTTCGTGGTATTTTGGAACAAAAGGGCATTCAGGCAACGGCGCTTCAGAGTCAGGTTGTCCGTATGGGCATTGACATTACCCTTGACTTTGCAGAAGTCCTTATGAAAAAAGTGGAGGACAAGGCAAGGGAAATGGGTATGAAAGTGGTAACAGCGGTGTCAGATTCCCATGGTAATCCCGTGTCCGTACGCTGTATGGATGATGCTTATCCGGGAAGCTATGATGTGGCAGTGAATAAGACTTACACAGCAGCCGCTTTTAAAATGACTACCGAGGAACTTGGAAAACTAAGCCAGCCTAATGGACCTCTATATGGGATACAATTTACCAACCAGGGTAAAATAGTCATCTTTGGCGGAGGAGTTCCCCTGAAAATAGGAGACAACATCATCGGTGCCTTTGGTGTCAGCGGCGGTAGTGCGAAGCAGGATACATACCTGGCCCATTTTGCGGAAGATACCTTTTACGAAATGACCGGACAAAGAAAATGATACGGAGATTCAAAGTTTGAAAGAAGGTCATTTTCAAATATTGAAATTGATGTCCGCTGAAGACGCCTTAGAGGCCAAGGCGGACAAGGGGTGTATGAATGAATGAGCAAACGGTTAAAGATATAGTACAGGAAGTACTTGCCAAAATCCGGCTTAATGAAGATTCGGTGGGAATGCGAGGCGTGTTCCGGGATATGAACGAAGCGATTGAAGCAGCAAAGAAAGCGCAGGCTGTAATGCGGAGCATGTCTATGGACCAGCGGGAGAAGATCATCAGCAATATCCGCAGAAAAACCCATGAACAGGCAGAGACCTTTGCACGCATGGGAGTGGAAGAGACCGGAATGGGTAATGTGGGGCATAAGATACTGAAGCACCATTTGGTAGCGGAGAAGACGCCCGGTACGGAGGATATCATCACTACCGCCTGGTCGGGAGACAGAGGGCTTACCCTGGTGGAAATGGGACCTTTTGGTGTCATTGGTGCCATAACCCCCTGTACAAACCCCAGTGAAACAGTACTTTGCAATTGCATGGGAATGATCGCTGCAGGCAATACGGTAGTATTCAATCCCCATCCCCAGGCAATAAAGACCTCCATATATGCCATTAATCTGGTGAATGAAGCTTCCCTGGAAGCAGGCGGACCGGATCATGTGGCGGTCACGGTAGAGAAACCCACCATGGATACAAGCAGTATTATGATGAAGCATAAGGATATCCATCTGATTGCAGCAACAGGCGGTCCCGGTGTGGTAACGGCAGTGCTCTCCTCCGGAAAGCGGGGAATCGGTGCCGGAGCAGGCAATCCGCCGGTTGTGGTGGATGAAACTGCAGATCTTAAGAAAGCAGCAGTAGATATTGTAAACGGCTGTACTTTTGATAATAACCTGCCATGTATCGCAGAAAAAGAAGTAGTGGCAATTGCCGCAGTGGCTGATGAACTGATACAATATATGCGTACGGAACAGGGCTGTTATCTGGCAGATAAAGGGGAAGTGGATCAATTAACAGAAACAGTGTTAAAGAACGGAAAACTGAACCGGAACTGCGTCGGCCGGGATGCCAGAACCTTACTGGGCATGATCGGGGTCAGTGTACCGGATAACATCCGTTGTATTATCTTTGAAGGAAAAAAAGAACATCCCCTTATTTCGGAAGAATTGATGATGCCCATACTGGGAATTGTACGTGCCGCAGATTTTGACGATGCAGTGGAGCAGGCAGTATGGCTGGAACACGGCAACCGTCATTCCGCCCATATACATTCCAAGAATGTGGATAACATCACCAAGTATGCAAAAGCAATTGATACCGCGATCCTGGTGAAAAACGGACCGTCCTATGCAGCCCTTGGCTTTGGCGGAGAAGGTTTTTGTACTTTTACCATAGCAAGCCGTACAGGTGAAGGACTGACCAGTGCCAAAAGCTTTACCAAGAGCAGACGCTGTGTCATGAGCGACAGTTTGTGCATTCGCTAAATAATAAAGCAGAAAGGTGTATGCTTAGATATGAATAATATTAATGTGGATAATATTGAAGAAATAGTAAAACAAGTCATTGCCGGTATGGAAAGCAAAGGTTCGGTAAGTTCCTCTTCTGGCGGTAAGGCTGCCGGCACTATCCCTAAGAGTGCCAAAGTGGCAATGCTGACACAGATCGGCAAGATAGAATTAAAAGAATTTCCTTTACCGGATGTGGGTGATGATGATATGCTGGTAAAGATAGAGGGATGCGGTATCTGCGGAACCGATGGTCATGAATACAAAAAAGATCCCTTTGCCCTGATTCCCGTAGTCCTTGGACATGAAGGAACCGGCGAAATCGTCAAAATGGGTAAAAATGTGAAGAAGGACAGCGCCGGTAAAGACCTGAAACTGGGTGATAAAGTGGTTACCTGTATGATTTTCAAGGATAATCCGGATATTACCATGTTCGATTTGAACAAGCAGAATGTCGGCGGTGCGGATGTATACGGTCTCCTTCCGGAAGATGATATTCA
>Ga0153941_1000418_pt1 | contig 18890 bp, 14 predicted proteins | sample TSNJ025MetaG_FD_104733 | JGI IMG/M metagenome (GOLD analysis project Ga0153941, IMG submission 104733) | Attine ant fungus gardens microbial communities from New Jersey, USA - TSNJ025 MetaG | ecosystem: Host-associated > Fungi > Mycelium > Unclassified | place: USA: New Jersey, Brendan T. Byrne...
CTGCTTAGGAACGAATTTATGCCTACAGAAACAATACTGTCTGGGGTAAAGCAGATCAATGATTATTTAAAAGATGAAATTTCACTTGAGAAGTTATTTGATATGTATATGAACTTAGATATAGTATCTGAGCCAATCAGAGATACTGTAATGCAGGTTGGAAATGAGCTGAAACGGCAGGAATTATGATGATGAGAACACCTGAAATCCGGAACTGGTATTTTTTTCAATATAATAATACAGACCGCAGACAGCGGCAGAAAAGAGGTAAAATATGCAATTAGGAATAAGGTTACATGATACAAAAAACCTGCCCATTGAAGAGCGGGTTGCTGATGTGTATAATCTTGGATTTCAATGCGCCCATATGGCATTGGCTAAAGTCATTGAAGAATACCCCACTACAGATGAAGCGCTGACACCTGGCTTTGCCATGTACTTAAAAAGATTATTTGAGAAAAATAAAGTCGACATAGCGGTACTTGGCTGCTACCTGAATCTGGCTAATCCAAATGAGTATCAATTGAATGCAGCTATACACCGCTATATGGCTCATATCCGTTTTGCATCCTGGCTAGGTTGTGGTGTAGTGGGGACAGAGACCGGTGCACCAAACGAAACCTATACCTCTGTACCTGAATGCCATGGAGAAGAAGCACTTAAGCTGTTTATCAGGAATCTGCATACTGTGGTAGAATATGCGGAGAAGATGGGGGTAGTGGTTGCAATTGAACCGGTATGGGGACATATCGTATGCAATCCGAAGCGGGCACGCAGGGTTCTGGATGAGATTAATTCTCCCAACCTGCAGATTATTCTGGATCCGGTAAATCTTCTGGATATCAGCAATTATCAGGATCAGGCTGCTATTATGGAGGAAGCGATTACACTTCTGGGCGAAGATGTGGCAGTCGTTCATTTAAAGGATTTTGTTGTGGAAAATAATAAACTGGTGTCTGTGGGAGCTGGATTTGGTCAGATGGATTATACATCTGTCTTGAAATTTATAAAGGAAAGAAAGCCGTTTATCCATGCAACGCTGGAAGATACGAATCCAGGAAATAATACACAGGCACGGGATTTCATATGGCGGAAATATGAGGAGGTATAAATTCAAGCAGCGAACTATACAAACAACAGGCTATAATGTCTTTGCGTGATATATAAACAGGAGTAAATGTATGGGTGTTGTTACTAAGCCAAGTGATTTTTTGGAAAAAGAATTAAATATCTCAATAGATAACGACATTGCCGGGCAAATTAACAATAATGCGGTTATTGTTAATTTTGCTCCCGGAGAGATTGTATTAAGAGAAGGTGAAAAATCATCATATGCTTTTCTAATTCTGCATGGTGTTGTCAGAGGATACTATATCGATAAACAGGGGAATGATATTACGAAATGCTTTAGCAGCGAGGGCGAATTCTTTTCATCTGAGGGGCTGCGAACAGGCGGCGAATCTTCCTTTACAATTGAGTGCCTCGAAAATTGTAAATGTATCAAACTGCCATATGAGTTAATACATCGTGCAATGGAGAAACAGGATAATTTGAAAAGTATCGTAAATCAATATTATTATATTGAAGTAAGTAAATTGGAAGCAAGAGCAAGAACCTTGCTTATATTGAATGCAGAAGAAAGATACACTTGTTTCTGTGAACAGTATCCACATTTACAAAACAGAATTGCTTTGAAATATATTGCGTCATATATTGGTATTAGGGCGGCTTCTTTAAGCAGGATCAGAAAAAATCTTAAAAAAAACAGTTAAAATTAACCTATGTGAATTACAGCGTCTGCACTTTGCTTTATACTTAAAAAAGAAAGGAGTGCAGGCATATGAAGAATGTACTGATTACAGGCGGAACCAGTGGAATAGGATTAGAATTGGCTAAGTGTTTTGCGCATGATAATTACGGAATCGTTATTGCTTCGTCAAACCGCGAAAGACTGGAATTAATAAAAAATAAATTGGAAAGTGAATTTGTGAATCCGGTTCATATCTATAAACTAGACTTGTCTAAAATCGGTGCTGCATCTGAATTGTACAATAGGATGACAGCTGATGGAATTCACATTAATATTCTTGTTAATAATGCAGGTTACGGCTTAGTCAATCCGACAGAAAAAATTGATTTAGAAGCCGATAGAAATATGATGGTATTAAATGTCATCAACCTTGTAGAATTATGTAAATTATTCATATCTGATATGTATAAACAAGGGGATGGTAAAATATTAAATATATCCTCAACGGGTGCATTTCAACCAGGACCTTATACATCCACCTATTTTGCAAGTAAATCATTTGTACTTAGTTATAGCAGAGCCATTCGATATGAGGCAAAAAAAAGAGGGGTTCAGGTTTGCGTTCTGTGTCCTGGTGCTACCAAAACAAATTTTTTTACTAAGGAAGGTGTAAATACGCCGACGAACGCAATGTCCCCGGAGAAAGTTGCTGCATACGCGTATAAACGGCTGCAGCATAATAAAGAGATATCCATCCCGGGATTTATGAATAAAATAATGCAGTTATTTCCTATAAACATTAAAATGTCTTTTGTTGCAAAAATGAAAGGTTAGTATCTAATAAAATAACTGCATTATTTATAGTACTATTCACTCTGTAAACAGGAAAGCTCCTTATCAATCCAATTTTCAATAATATGACTATATGTTAAATCAGTCAAAGGAATATAGAAGTTCAAATGCCTGCATTTTAAATACTCTTTGCCGTTTATGGAAAATTCATATCCACGGCATCTTGGGTTGCAAGCCTCAGGATCATTTATTTTGGCACAGTTATATCCATTTTCAACTGCTTCCCTTATCACAGGCGGAAATTTTTCAATCATATCAGTATAATCATTTATATTTTCAGCATTAATCTTAATCACACATCCATTAACAGGTGATATGCTGATGGATCCTATAGTTCCCCTGCTTTTGTGTGTATATATAAAGCTAATCCGAAAACATAAGTCTTTCGTTTTATACTTACACCCTGAATCCATATAACGCTTGTTAAGTTTTAGCAAATACTCCTGAATTTCAGCGGAGAAAGGCTTGATGGCATCATCGAAAACAAATACCGGTTTCATCTTTTTCTCACCTAATGCCCTGTAATCACATCGTAAGAAAATGGTGTCAACAGGGGCAGTATAGGAACCGGTTTCCGGCTTAAGCCCCTTTTTATCAGTGTTTAACTGTGCGGTTGCCATCACCTTTAAACCAGCCAGCATAACGGGATTATCAGGATATGTAATCTCCAATATTTCAGCTTTTGATAAATCAGGTTTTTTTTCGCTCAAATCAATACCTGTAAAATAAATCCCACAATTGGTTAAGTGCTGAAGGTATTCAGGTACTTTAGAGACACGGGCGCCTTTTAAAGCGGTATGCAGCTGACTGCCGCTTAATACCAGGGAATCTTCACTTTTGTTCAACTCCCCGTGAATCCCTATGTGTATTAATACCATTGCTATATCCCTTATAAACGGATATTCCAGTGAAAGATTAATGGTGTCGGTTGTTTTATCGGCGATCTTTTTGGGTTTGTCATAAAAATCTGCATCAGCGATAATATAATCAAGCAGCTGATATAAAAAATCCCTGAAAGCCAGAACACCGCTTCGTATGTTTTCCCCGCTGGAAATACAGTCAAATATAGGGTTAATTACATATGTTTCGGGTATATCCGTAAGTATAATACTTTTTAAATAATTTGCTAAATCTCTAAGTGGTTTTTGCATAAAGTCACCTCTTTATTTCGTTTTATAATAGAACAACGTAGCTAATGCGGTATATTACAGCCTCGCATTCACCATTGGGAAATGTATATGTATATTATTTTGCGTATTCCTCCGTATAGGGGCACCATATCATGCACTTCAGGCATAAAGAGCAAAGTTTCCTGTTTATAATCTCATCCCGGCTGGTGTTAACACTCCATGTTTTACCATGCAGGGCTTTAGTCGGGCACACATCCACACAGATACTGCAATCGCCGCATTGCGGTTCTTTCGGCATTTTACGCATGGTTACAAAGGGAGCTGTAGTCAAAACCTTACCCAACATCAGCGCACAGCCGTACTGATCACTAACCAGCAGGTTGTTTTTGCCGATAAATCCTATTCCGGCCCTGAGCGCAACAGTTTTATGGGGCAGCTGTGCAAATTTTAACTTTGCAGCACTTTTATACCCCGCATCTTCCAGCTGACCAGCCAGTTTCTCGGCAAGTGTGTCCATCTTGCGTTCGGTAGAATGAACCTCTTGCCGTTTGGGTTTTTGATCGGTCCTGAGTGCGTTGATATACTCCCTTGACAATGCTTTACCAAAGAGAACCGCACAAGTGTATCCGTCAACCGCATCCGCAGGCAGTGCAGAAGCATCAACAAAATAAACAAAATCCGCACCACTGTCTATTATATGCTGCTCCCAAAGTTTATTTAATTCCATATTGCCTCCTTATCGTGATACTACTATGTTCTAATAATGAAATCATCATGTTCTGAAAAAGTAGAATAACTTCCGGTGATGCAGCATCCATAAGTTTTATTTCCAAGCTAACAAAAAGTCAAAACCTGATCATCTGCGTCAAGCTTCAATTTTCTGCCAATTGGAAATATAGCATGATTGACACCATGTCCAAAATCATCACAGTATATAACAGGAACTTCATGTTTCGTTCCAAAGCGGGCAAGACGCGCAAGCAAATCTTCGGCGATAATTTCAGAGTAATGCCCAAAAATCAATCCTGCAACATTGTTTATAAATTCGTGTTGTTCTATATGAGATATAAAAGAACTGACTTTGGCAATATCACTAAATTTTTCATGGTCTTCCAAAAACAAGATATATTTCATTTGTTTGTCATATTTAAAATATTTATTCCCCAAAAGTAAAGAAAAATTTCTTGTATATCCACCTATTAAAAAACCTTCTGTTACTCCACCGTTCATGGTATGCCAATCGCTGTTTTTTGTGAAAATTTTAATATCTCCCTCTGCGAAATGAGATAAAAACTGTTTATAATCATAATATCTTAAATCGTAAAACATCCCTGGCCCTTGCCCATAATAAACAGTCATTCCAGTCATTGCATGAACAGCGTTTAATATAGTTGTTCCGTCACTGTAACTACAATAAAATTTAGGATTGCGTTTTATATTTTCATAATCGATATATGGGAGAAGTTCATTACCTCCTTCGCCGCCTCCGAAAAGAATCATCTTAATACAATTATCTGAAACCATATCATTAAAATCGTCCGCACGTTCTTGTTCGGATGCCAAATAGCCGTATGTATTCTTATAGACATTTTTTCCAAGCTTGACATGATAACCAAGTGATTCCAATGTTTTTATACTTTTCTTGTGCCTTTCGGCGCTGGCAATATGACTGGGACAAACAATTCCAATTGTATCACCTTTATGCAGTTTTTTAATATTCATATAACACCTCCTAATAAATTTTCTGCATTGTTATCAATATACCACATATTACCTGACAACAGTATGTCATATTCTATTCTGCAGGATAGAATCCTAGTCAGATCTCCCCGTGGAGGAGTGCTTCCTGAATTCTCCGGGGGTAACACCAACTATCTTCTTGAACTTTCGTATAAAGCTGGAGGTATCAAAATATCCAAGCTCCGTTACAATCGATTCTATATTCTTATCTGTGGTAGTTAAAAGAAGCCGTGCAAGTTCGATTTTCTTATCATTAACATACTCCAGAATAGTCATATCTTTAATCTCTTTAAAGATACGGCTGACATAGGATGCCGATAATCCGAAGTGCTCCGCTGTGGAAACAATGGAGAGTTGGTTACTTGAAATATTCTCGTCAATATAAGCAATCATTTCTGCTACAATATCCTGCTTGCACGGGGCGGTATTCTTTTGTGTGCTGTTAAACAGAAGGTAACTGTTAATATTCTTGCAGACATCCTCTGATACCTCGTCCAAAAATGCTGCTAAATCATCCAGTGTCTCAATATGTACAATTTTATCCAGATTATAATTCATACTGAAATCCGTTACAACAGGATAGGGAAAGGAATAAAAAGCAGTAGCTGCGATCTGGATAATATTCTGGCATATATATCTTGCGTTATAAAGAGATAAACTTTCCTTATTCATAAAATCAACGAAATAATGCAGCGTTGACTTAACCTCATCTGTTTTGCAGGAGGTAATCGCCGTTTCCAAAAAGTTCAGCAGATTCCGATACTTTGTATCCATACTAATGGAATAATCCTGAGAATCGAAGATCAGTACCTGGTTATATCCTTGTATCTGCCGGAAATCATATGCCATGGTTGCCTGCATGTATGAAATGGAAAGCTGCGTAAGTTCAGGATATACAAGACCTACCCCCATAGTTGCTCTTGTGGCAAAATGTGCGGTAAAGCTCTTGTGTAATTGGTTTAAAAACGGCGCATAGGCAGAAATATCATCATGTAAAGCAGAAACAATTATAATAATCTGCCCCTTTTCGGATCCATGCACGGCATATATTGTCTGTACATCAGCACTTCCGTATTCCTCAATAAAAGCGGTGCACTGATCATATTGAGGGGTATCTTCCGATACATACATGGTTGCTACAAAGAAATATCCGTCTTCTATAAATAAGCCTAATTGTGCAAGGCTGCTTTTTATTGTATTATAGTCGGTAATCATGCCCTGTATAAGGCGCAGAATGATAAATTGCTTTAAGGCAATTTTATTTATGCCTGCCAGATGAGAGAGTTCCTTTACGGAACTGTGCAGATTGACTGCAATCTGTTCAATTGCCTGAAATTCATTTCCGGAAAGGCCTTGTTTCCCATTTCCCTCAGATACAAGCCGCTCCAGATTCGATCTCAGGTTTCTGATCGGTCTATAGTTTGCGTATGTAAAGACAAGAACTAATATATTCCCGACAGATACAACAATTAATATAACAGTATACATTTTAATCTGGAATTCGGAAATGTTATTGATGATGTTATCTTCAGGAATGGCATAATAATAATTCCATCCCAGTATTGTTTCATAATCAGTCAGAATTGTATATTTTCCCTGGGATGTTTTGGCATCAATCACTGTCTGCGTATTCCACTCCAATTGCGAATCACAAAGGAATCCGGTAAGCTCATTGCAAATCTCACCGGAAGGCTGGCTCTTGTAAATCGTGACAGGATAGGTATCGTTCGCTGCAGTTATAGCATCTATGGAAAACAGGAGCTGGCTGGGTAAAGAGAAGGAACGGATATATTCCCGAAGCATAGAGTGGCTGATTTCAAATACGACATACATATCGGAAGACGAATCGGATACCGGAAAGCAAAAATATAGTAAGATTACATTCTGTTGGTAAACAGCGGTAGGCTTGCCTGCTTCTATGTTATCTAAAAATGCTGTATATTCATCAATATCAAGGGTGTCTTCTGTAATCCTGGTAACAAAGCGATCCATGGAATAGGTAGAATAGGAGGAATACGCGTAAGGCATGCTGGTGGAAAACAGATAAATATCGCTTGTAAATGTACTGGAAAGCACATTTGTCCGGAGGTCATTGATAATTGATGAACCATAGATTGCCGGCTGGGATAAACGGTACCGGTAAATATTATCGCTGGTGGATAAGCGGTGTGCGCATGTTACAATATTGTTAATCTGCCGGTTTAAGTTGCCGGTAATGAGACTCATCTGAAGTTTATTATCTGCTAGTGTCTTTTCCCTCAGCATATTATTCAGGTTGACTACAAAGAATGCACATATTGAAAACATAGGGATAATTAGCACCAGAAAGAAAGATAAAGCGTATCTCTTAATTACACTTCTGCGATTGTTTTGATTCACGAAATTCTCCTTTTCCAAACTCCGGCAGGCTTCTCTGACCTGCCTGGAGATTTGACAGCCAGGCGGCTTTTTACATAAATTGGTACTTAGCAAACATTAATCATACCATCAATTGTTACCCATGTAAAGAGTATTTCATTTTTTGCATATAAAAAAAGGTCAAAAAGAGAAATGGCATATCCTCTTTTTGCATACTTGGTACTACATATATGGCATATTTATTATTTCTTGTGTATATGGTATGGTTTTATTCACAAGAAAGCATGTTTTCAATAAATGTACACAAAAGAAAAGTATACAATGAGAAAATGTGCACAGGAAATCTCTGAAATCCCTGTGTTTCCATGGCGCTTTTCCAAGCGTAAGGTTTCAGAGATATCTATATAATAGAAGGAGGACGAATGATGAGCAACAAAATTGACTCCGAAAAGATTGATAAAGGGAGTGAAAGGAGATTGCAGAAAAACACGCAGGAGAAGTTCCAGAAGTTTAAGTACTATATGAAAGGGAATTATGAATTGTATCTTTTTCTGGTTCCGGCTGTTGTAGTACTTATCCTTTTCAGCTATTGGCCAATCTATGGAATACAGATTGCATTTCGGGATTACAAGCCAAAGCTGGGCTTTACAGGAAGCCCCTGGGTGGGGATGAAGCATTTTATACGCTTTTTTGAATCTACCTATTTCTGGGTGGTATTGGAAAATACGCTGAAGATCAGCGTGTATCAGCTGCTGGCAGGATTCCCGATCCCGATTATCTTTGCCCTCATGCTGAACGCCATGCCGGGCAAGCGTTACCGGAAGCTGATTCAGACAGTGACCTATGCGCCTAACTTTATATCTACGGTGGTTCTCTGCGGAATGCTGATACTGTTCCTGTCACCGAGAGTAGGTGTTTTCAATCTGATCATTGAGATGTTTGGGGGTGACAAAGTTAATTTTATGGCGCAGCCGGAGTATTTCAGAACCATATATGTGGTATCAGGAATCTGGCAGTCTATGGGATGGAACTCCATTATTTATTTCGCGGCATTGAGCGGCATATCGCCTGAGCTGCATGAGGCGGCCATTGTGGACGGCGCATCGAAGTTCAAGCGGATTCTGCATGTGGACCTGCCGGGAATTGTGCCTACCATTGTCATACTTCTTATTTTGAACTTCGGTTCCCTTATGTCCGTAGGTTTTGAGAAGGTTTTCCTGCTGCAGAATGATCAGAATGTAGCCACGGCTGAGACGATTGCCACTTATGTCTACAAGATGGGACTTGTCAATAATGATACGAGCTTTTCCACGGCGATCGGTTTATTCAATTCGGTTATTAACCTGATACTACTTACGTCCATGAATTACATTTCACGTAAGTTTTCAGATAACAGCTTATGGTAGGAGGGCGCGTCATGAAGAAAATAAAGCTTACCAGCAATACTGTTTTTGATGTAGTTACCATCGCCATATTAACCATTATATTGATTGTGGTGGCATATCCTTTGTATTTCGTTATAATTGCCTCCATCAGTGATCCGGCCCAGGTTAGTAACGGAAACGTTATGTTTTATCCCATAGGATTTACATTTGACGGCTATCTGGCAGTGTTTAAGGAATCACAGGTTATAAGAGGCTTCCTGAACTCCCTGCTGTATACGGTAGTGGGGACTGTGGTTAATCTGGTTGTGACGATTCCGGCGGCATTTGCTCTTTCCCGCCCGAACTTAAAGGGAAAAGGATTTATCATGTTCTTTTTCATAATACCAATGTACATATCCGGCGGTATGATCCCCACTTACCTGGTGGTCAGGAATTTAAGCATGCTTGATACTATGTGGTCGCTGATTCTGCCTGGTGCCATCAGCATCTACAATATGATTATATGCCGTACTTTTTTCCAGAGCACCATAGACCAGGGGCTGGTGGAAGCAGCGAAGATTGACGGCTGTACCAACACCAAGTTCTTTCTCCATATTGCCCTGCCTTTGTCAGGCGCGGTAATTGCCATTATGGTATTATATTATGGGGTAGGACATTGGAATGCGTATTTCAATGCCATGATCTACTTATCAGACTCGAATAAGTTTCCGCTGCAGCTGATCCTGCGGACCTTGCTGACGAAGATTCCGAAATCCACGGAAATGGCGGGGAATGTACAGGAAGCGATGCGGCAGGCTCAGGTTGCGGAATTGATGAAATATTCCCTGATCATCGTTTCCAGCATTCCGGTACTTATTCTGTATCCATTCATTCAGAAGCACTTTGTAAAAGGTGTTATGATAGGCTCAATAAAGGGCTAACAATAATTAGGAGGAAAGGTTATGAGAAAAAAGAGTTTCACAAAAGTATTGGCAACATTAATGGCTGTCACGATATTTGCAGCCGGCTGCGGTTCAGGAAATGGGGGAGGCAGCACAAGTACACCTGCGTCAGATACTTCTGCGGTAGGAACGGCGGCTGATTCCGATGGGGGAACCGGTTCAGAGGAACGTGAGATGGAAGGGAATCTGTATCTGACAGGCCTTCCGATCGTTAAGGAAAAAGAGACCATTACCATCCTGATTGACTCGACAGGAGATCCGGATAACATGGAGCTGTTCAAGATGTTTGAAGAGCAGACAAATGTACATGTGGAATGGCTGGTCTATCCCAATGATATTGCAACAGAGAAGAAAAACTTAATGTATTCCAGCGGTGATTATCCGGATGCTGTTGGGGGCTGGTTATTAAAGGATATTGATATTAACCAGTATGCACTTAATGACGATGTATTTGTTGAGGTGGGTGATTTAATTGATAAATATGCGCCCCGTATAACCGAAGTATTTGATAACTTCCCGGGTGCACGCAGTTCCATTACCGCACCGGACGGCAATATTTATACCATTCCCCTGATTGGTCCTCAGGCCGGCACCAGATTTGTTATGCATATCAACCAGGAGTGGCTTGATACATTGAATCTGGACATGCCAAAAGATACAGAAGAGCTTTACGAAGTACTGAAGGCGTTCAAGGAGAAGGATCCTAATGGGAACGGCAAAGCGGATGAGATTCCTTTTTCTACAGTAGGTGCAAATATTGGAAGAATCTACGGTTGGTTTGGTTTGCCGGATGAGACGATCCACATCCAGATGCAGGATGGTCAGCCTGTATTTACTGCAGGAACAGAAGGATTTAAAAATGCTACAAAATATTTTGCAAGATTATTCGATGAAGGTTTGTTGGATCTGGAATTGTTTACACATGATGCAGCCCAGTATAATGCAAAGGGCAAAACCGAGGATGCCCTTTATGGTGTATTCGAGGATTGGAGCGGACCTACTGTAGTGGGAACAGACCGCTATAATGAGATGTATACGGCTCTTCCTGTATTGCCAAGCCCGGATTGCGACAACCCTACATACCGTCAGGGCGACAGCTGGGTATTCCGGACACAGTTTGCCATTACATCCGCTGCCGGTAATCCTGCGACAATTATCAGATGGCTTGATTTCCTTTATGAAGAAGACAATTCCTTACAGGTTTATATGGGTAAGTATGGAGTCATTTATGACCGTGCAGAAGATGGAACCATCACGCTGATCGATCCGCCCGAAGGAGAAACCATTGAATCCATGCGTAATCTTTCCACCATCAGCAGTTTGCCGCTTGCTATTATGCCGGATATATATAATCAGTTACCCAAGAATGTTGAAGAGTTGAACAAGAATAGTATTGATGCATTATATGCTCCCTATATCGTACCTGAAAGAATGCCCAGTTACTGGCTGACAGCAGAAGAAAGTGATGCCGTCAGCACCATCCAGACAGATCTTGATAAATTTGTCAAGGATAAGAGAGCGGCATGGATTACAGGACAAAGTGATATTGATGCTGAGTGGGAGGATTATCTGGCACAGCTGGATAAGCTTGGTCTTCAGAAATATATGGAAGTTTACACAGATGCTATTATGAGAAGCCTTGCCAGTGAATAAGGTTTTGTAGACAACTTCTAAGAAACGGTATCAGGAGAGGCTGCTGCAATTGTGTTGCAGCGGCTTCTGCAAGGGTTGCGCATGAATATGGAGGCAAAAGGATGTCTTATCTAATATTTCCCAGACCGCAGGAAATAGTTATAAAGAAAACGGTAATGGAGAAACCGAAAACGGTATATCTGCATCTGGACGACATAGCAGAAGTTATTCTGGAAGGGAATAGAAGCTATATAGAGGACTTATGGGGAGAACACTTCCCGTGTACAGAGGATGATGATGAGAATGGCCAGGCCCTGTCTGTTGTCTATGATGAGCAAGCCAGACCTCAGGGATATATGCTTGATTTGAAAGCATCCGGATGGAAACTGCGGTTTCGTGATGCTTTGGGGCTGTACTATGGGATTTTGACTTTTTGCCAGATATGGGAGCAAAGAGGCAAAGTCAATGATTATGTCAATGACAAGCCGTTGTATGTCAATGATAAGCCGTTAGCAGCTATGGAAGAAATAAGCATTGTTGATTTTCCCGGCACCTTAAACAGGGGTATTTTGCTGGATATTTCCCGTGATAAAATCCCTTCAAAAGAAACATTGCTTGCAGTAATTGATAAGCTCAGCCTTATGAGGATTAATGAGCTTCAGCTATATATACAAGGGTATCCGTATGAATATGCAGGTTATGAACATATGTTTCCGGATGAAACTCCCATAACCAGGGAGGAAATGAAGCAGATAACAGAATATGCAGGCTCCAGGTTTATCAGGATGATTCCCAATATGAACTGCCTGGGCCATATGGACATGTGGCTTGAGCAGATGGAGCTGCAGGATCTGGCAGAATGTCCGGATGGCTTTTTGTTCCAGGATCTGTACTACAGGCAGCCCGGTACGATTGACCCGTCTGATGAAAAAGCATTTGACTTTATTACAGGCCTCGTTGATGACCTGTCAGGATGCTTTGAAGTTAATATGTTCAATGCGAATCTGGACGAACCATATGAGCTTGGTTTGGGTAAAAGTAAGTCAGAGGCAGAAAGGGCTGGTGTTGCCGGGGTTTATGTTGATTATGTCTGGAAGGTCAATGAATATCTTAATAAAAAGGGCTATGAAATGATGATCTGGGGTGATGTTATTTTCAATCATCCTGAGGTGATTTCCCAGCTCCCCGAAAATATAACATTACTTGACTGGATTTATGAAGGAAGTGCCTCATTTAAGGACCATGCAAAACGGGCCAGACAGGAAAGCTTCCGGTATTATGTTTGTCCCGGTACAAGCTCCTGGTGTTCCCTGCTTGGCCGAAGTGATAATATGAAAGACAACATCAGGGATGCGGCAGAAGCAGCTGTAACGTACCATGCCCACGGCATCTTGACTACTGACTGGGGGGATATGGGACACTGGCAATATCTGCCGATCAGTTATGCGGGATTTGCCTTTACCGGCGGATATGGCTGGAATACGCAGACAGAGGATGAAGCGGTTTTATCTTTTTTAAACCGCTGCGTGTTTAAGGACGGGACTAACTGCTTTGCACAGCTGCTTTATAAGCTGGGAAACTACTATTTGCAGGAAGATGTGGTACTCTTCAACACTACGTTTTGCTTTGCCAATATTACAAGTAAATATCGCTTCGCTACGTTTGAAGAGTACGGTGAGAAAATGAAGATGCTTGCCGTCCTGACGAAACATATTGCACAAGAGAATCACATACCCTATAATGGATTCCAGGATAATATGAAGGGTGAAAAAGTGATAGCATATGTCACGGAGATTTTTGATCTGCTTGAGAAAATATCTTTATTGGCAGAAGACGGAGATCTCATAAAAGAGGAGATTGGAAACAGCGTGCGTATGGTTTGCCATGGCGCAGTACTGCATCAGGTAATGACACAGACCTACGAAACAGACAAAAAGGAAGCAAAACGGATATTCGGTGAACTTTACAATGATATGCTGGATATCAGAAAGAAACACTATGAATTATGGATGAAACGAAACAGAAAAGGCGGTTTCTCGCGGAGCGCGGACCAAATGCTTTATTTGTGTGAGTTTTACCGTAAGGAGATGGAATCGTTATGATACGGAAAGGAATGCATATTATGACTGTAGAAGAGAAATTGGAAGAACTTGGATATGTTTTGCCGCCATGTCCGGCCAAAGGCGGTGTCTACACACCCTGCAAGGTGTTTCAGAACGGACAGCTGGCTTATGTATCAGGCTGCGGTCCCAATATCGGTGATGTAAATTATAAAGGGAAGCTTGGGAGAGAGGTTTCCTTCGAGGATGGGAGTAAGGCGGCAAAAAACTGTATTTTAAATGTACTGGCTGTGTTAAAGAGCAGGATCGGCAGTCTGGACAAAGTGAAAAGCTGCGTCAAGATGCTGGTGTTTGTAGCAAGTGATAATGACTTCTATGACCAACCCAAAGTGGCAAATGCTGCAACCGAATTGTTGGTGGAGATATTCGGCGAAGAGATCGGCTGCCCTTCGCGGTCTGCCATTGGCGTGAATGTTCTGCCCGGCAATATTGCAGTGGAAATTGAACTTCTAACTGAAGTATGAAAGACGAGAAGTTTAACTAAGGTGTCAAAGGACGCCACCTAAGTTAAACTATGTCTCGTCTTGGAAGAATTGAAAAATGAAATCCATTGGAATTTCATTTTCCAATTCTTCCGGATTATCGTGGGGGCTGTTATACCGCCAGAGGCGGTATGTTTGGATGGTTGAAGAAGTGCATTCAACCTATTGATTTGAAATCGCGCATTGCGAACAAGTTCGTTTTAAGCGCACATGAGGTATAAAAATGCAATATGGATATTTTGATAATGACAAAAGAGAATACGTAATTGATCGTGTGGATATGCCTGCTTCCTGGACAAATTATCTGGGTGTGGAGGATCTGTGTGTAATAATGAATCATACAGCAGGCGGCTATGCTTTCTACAAATCACCCGAATACCACCGTATCACCCGTTTTCGCGGAAACGGTGTGCCTATGGACAGGCCGGGACATTATGTTTATATAAGGGATAATGACAGTGGGGAATACTGGTCCATATCCTGGCAGCCGGTGGGTAAATCATTGGAGGAAGCCAGGTATGTCTGCCGTCATGGCTTATCCTATTCCGTATATGAATGTGATTATAGTAATATAAACGCCAGCCAGACTTTGGTGGTTCCCCTGAAGGATGCGGTGGAATTGTGGGATGTGCTTCTGGAAAATAAAGATGATAAGCCCAGGAATCTAAGTGTTTTCAGTTATTGTGAGTTTTCCTTCCACCAGATCAGGATGGATAACCAGAACTTTCAGACCAGCTTGTACTGCGCCGGATCTTCTTATGGTGATGGAATTATTGAATATGACTTATTTTACGAAGCGTCTGGTTATCAATATTTTACCTGCAGTGAGCAGCCGGATGGTTACGATTGTCTGAGGGATAAGTTCATAGGCCTGTACAATAGTGAAAGCAACCCCAAGGCCATAATCAATGGCAGCTGCAGCTCCTCATCCGAGCTGGGTAATAATCATTGCGGCTCTCTGCAGAAAAACATTACCCTTAAGCCGGGAGAAAAGTTCCGTCTGGTATTTATGCTTGGGGAGGGAAGGCATGAGGAAGGCGCACGGATACGTGAAAAATACAGTAATATGGATGTAATGGATAAGGTATACCGTGATCTGTCCGACTATTGGAACAATAAATTGAATATGCTGCAGATTCAAACACCAAATGCAGGAATGAATACCATGATCAATACCTGGAATCTGTACCAGTCTGAGGTAAATGTCATGTTTTCCCGCTTTGCGTCCTTTGTTGAGGTGGGCGGGAGGACAGGGCTGGGATACCGGGATACGGCGCAGGATGCCATGACAATCCCCCATTCCAACCCTGCAAAATGTAAGGAGCGAATCCTGCAGCTGATGAACGGACTGGTAAGTGAAGGTTATGGTCTCCATTTATTCCAGCCGGAATGGTTTGAGGAGAGAGATGCTTCCCAGCCGGTCACCCCTGCTATCAGGGATAAAGTTATCCATGGTGTTGACGATGCCTGCTCCGATGACGCTCTGTGGCTTGTGTCCTCGGTAGTGGAATATATCAAGGAGACCGGAGAAAAGGAGCTGGCTTATACCGTAGTGCCTTATGCGGACAAAGGGGAAGGCACTGTATATGAACACATGAAAAAGATACTGGATTTTTCCGCCAGACAAGTGGGTGCCACCGGTATCTGTAAGGGTTTGAAAGCTGATTGGAATGACTGTCTGAACCTGGGCGGCGGTGAAAGTGCCATGGTATCCTTCCTTCATTACTGGGCATTGTTAAACTTTGTGGAGCTGGCCGCTTACCTGGAGAACCAGGAGGATGCGGCGTATTATACACAAGTGGCAGAGCGCGTGAAGGAAGTATGTGATAAGGAATTGTGGGACGGCAGCTGGTATATCCGCGGTATTACTAAAAAGGGCAGGAAAATAGGGACATATGAGGATAAAGAAGGTAAGGTGCACATGGAATCCAATACCTGGGCAGTTCTCTCCGGTGCTGCGGACGAGGAAAAAGGAAGAAAGGCCATGGACAGCGTGGATGCGTATCTTTACACCCCTTACGGTCTGCTGTTAAATGCTCCGTCCTATACCGAGGTTGACGATGACATTGGATTTGTCACCAGAGTTTACCCGGGACTGAAGGAGAATGGCGCTGTGTTCTCACATCCCAATCCCTGGGCCTGGGCGGCAGAATGTAAATTGGGCAGAGGCGATCGCGCCATGAAGTTCTATGATGCATTATGTCCCTATTATCAGAATGATAAGATTGAGATAAGGGAAGCAGAGCCTTATTCCTACTGCCAGTTTATCATGGGTAAGGATCACACAGGCTATGGACGTGCAAAGCATCCGTTTATGACGGGATCGGGAGGATGGTCTTATTTCAGTGCCACCCGCTATATGCTGGGTATTCGTCCCCAGTTTGAGTCCCTGGAAATTGATCCGTGCATCCCGGCAGATTGGAAGGGATTCAAAGCCTCCCGCATATGGAGGGGAGCTGCCTTTGAGATTACGGTAGAGAATCCGGAAGGGGTTATGAAGGGTGTCAGCAAAATACTGTTAAACGGAGAAGAAGTGGCTGGTATACCGGTTCAGCCTGCCGGAAGCAAGCATGCGGTTACTGTGGTATTGGGGAGTGATAAGAAAGAAGGCAGATGACAATGATAAAATTTGGAACCGGCGGCTGGAGAGCCATCATTGGAGATGAATTTACGAAAAGTAATATTCAGATCCTGGCTAAAGCCATGTGCAATAAAATGAAACAGGAAGGGGTGGCAGACCAGCCTATGGTAATCGGCTATGACCGCCGTTTCCTGGCAAAGGAAGCCATGCAATGGGCAGCGCAGGTATTTGCAGCAGAGAACATCAAAGCCCTGTTAATAAACAAATCGTCACCTACTCCTTTGATTATGTATTATGTGATGAAGCATCGGCTGCCTTATGGCATGATGGTTACTGCCAGTCATAATCCTGCTGTTTATAATGGCATCAAGGTCTTTACGGAAGGCGGTCGGGATGCTGATGAAGAGCATACCGTGGATATTGAGAGATATATTGCCGAAATCTGTCCGGGGGATGTATGGGGGATGGATTATGACGAAGCCTTGAAAAAAGGACTCATCGAGGAGATCTATCCCTTGAATGAATACCTGGATAATATTATCGGTGCTGTGGATATGGATGCAATCCGGGAGGCCAATCTGAAGATTGCCCTGGATCCCATGTATGGGGTCAGTGAGACATCTCTGAAAACCATCTTGCTGACAGCCAGATGTGATGTACTTACCATACATGAAAGGCATGATACTCTGTTCGGCGGTAAATTACCCTCTCCCTCGGCAGCAACCTTACGCAGTCTGCAGAATTATGTTCTGGACAAAGGCTGTGACATTGGACTGGCTACCGATGGTGACGCAGACCGCATTGGGGTAATTGATGACAAGGGACGCTTCCTGCATCCCAATGACCTCCTGGTCCTGCTGTATTATTACCTGGTTAAGTATAAGGGCTGGCGCGGACCGGTGGTTCGTAATCTTGCCACAACCCATATGCTGGATAAGGTTGCAGGACGCTTTGGGGAAAAATGCTATGAAGTTCCCGTTGGCTTTAAGCACATATCCGCTAAAATGAAAGAAACCGATGCCATTATCGGCGGTGAATCCTCAGGCGGCCTTACCGTGAAAGGACATATCAATGGAAAGGATGGTGTCTATGCTGCAGCCCTTCTTGTGGAAATGATTGCGAAAACGGGCAAGGATTTATCGGAAATCTATGAGGATATTGAGGCGGAATGCGGCAGGATCTACATGGAAGAAAAGGATTATAAGTTCACACTGGAGAAAAAAGAGCAGATGCAGAATATTCTTATGGAGGAAAAGAAAATTCCCCATTTGCCATATGATGTGAAGCATACCTCTTACCTGGACGGCAGCAAGGTTTACTTTGAAAATGGAGGATGGGTGGTAGCGCGGTTCTCGGGGACAGAGCCGCTTCTGCGGATTTTCTGTGAAATGCCGGAAGAGGAGGATGCAAAGAAAGTTATTCAGATTTATGAAGATTTCCTGGGGTTGCAATACTGATGATGATAAATAAATGGCGGGGATGAGAATCCCCGCCAGATATTTTGCAGTAGCAATACCTCGGGAGCGCATTAGTTCCAGTCAAGCTGTGTCCAGTTTTTTACACAGATACCATCCTCCCTGGCAAAAAAAGTACCTATCGTATCAGTGTTGCTGTCATAGATCTCACGTAAGATCCGGATGCTTCCCGTGTCATCCCGCTTGTGCGTCTCCACTATGATAAAATCTGTCAAGGTATCCATTAAGAGCGTTTCAGGCATTGCATCGGGTGTGTATTCCGTCCGCGAGAGTATCCCGCTGTCTTCATCCATCTGTAAAATAACGATCTGCTCCGGCGTAAACATAACGTTGATTGAGAGGGTAATTGACATGCTTTCCGTCCTGGTCCTGCCATTTTCTGTAACTGCGGCAGTGGCATCCATCGTCTGGGAATAGACGAGACCTTCACTGTAAAGTTCGTTA
>Ga0153941_1000420_pt1 | contig 18849 bp, 16 predicted proteins | sample TSNJ025MetaG_FD_104733 | JGI IMG/M metagenome (GOLD analysis project Ga0153941, IMG submission 104733) | Attine ant fungus gardens microbial communities from New Jersey, USA - TSNJ025 MetaG | ecosystem: Host-associated > Fungi > Mycelium > Unclassified | place: USA: New Jersey, Brendan T. Byrne...
CGGCGGCAGTTCCGGCCAGTCCTTGATATTCGGTCCACATACCAGCGGCTCTTCGATATTGCCTTTGCCAAATCCCTGATATACTCTCTGTTCATATGCTTTTGAATCAAACTGGTACTCCGGACACTCGTATTCATAACCGAGTTCGTCGGCCGCCGTGATTCTTCCTCCATTCATGGAAGTAACCGCGATTGAGCGGGCATCCATCAATGCCACACTGGCAAGCTGGCCATTGCCCGGCTTAGAACCCTCACGATTGGGGAAGTTTCTTGTGGTATGACGGACAGCAAGGCCGCCATGTGCAGGAGTATCGCCGGCGCCAAAACAAGGTCCGCAAAATGCAGTACGAATCGTCACTCCGGCCGCGATCAGCTGCTCAATCGCCCCCTTACGGACAAGGTCCATCATAACCGCCTGGCTGCTGGGATACACGCTGAGATTGAACACATCCGCCCCAGTACCTTTGCCGTCCAGCAGATATGCCGTTTCCATAATATTGGAATAAGAACCGCCAGCGCATCCTGCAATCGTTCCCTGATCTGCATACAGAGCGCCATCATGAACTTTTTCCCACAGGTTCAGATGCAGCTTCGGGTTCTTAATCAGCTTTTTAGTATCTTCTTCCACACCATGAAGGATATCATCAAGGTTCGCATTCAGCTCACGGATTTCAAATCCATTGGATGGGTGAAATGGAAGCGCAATCATACTGCGGACTGTTGAAAGGTCGATATAAATGCAGCCATCATAATAAGCAACATCTTCCGGCTCCAGTTTCAGGTACTCGTCTCCCCGGCCATGTGCCGTCAGATATGCCTTTGTATCTTCATCCGTCCTCCAGACAGAGGACAGGCAGGTCGTCTCGGTTGTCATTACATCAATACCGTTCCGGAAATCGGTACTCATAGCGGACACACCCGGGCCAACAAACTCCATCACCTTATTCTTTACATAACCATTTTTAAATACGGCAGAAATGATTGCGATCGCAATATCCTGCGGGCCGACACCCGGATTGGGCTTGCCGTCCAGATACACCGCGACAACTTCCGGATATTTCGTGTCCCATGTCTGTTCCAGAATCTGTTTTACCAGTTCACCGCCGCCTTCGCCAACGGCCATCGTTCCCAGCGCACCATAACGAGTATGGGAATCCGAACCCAGAATCATTTTTCCGCCGCCGGCATGAGTTTCCCGCATGTACTGATGAATGACGCCCATATGCGGCGGCAGATAGATCCCGCCATATTTTTTTGCTGCAGTCAGCCCAAATACATGGTCGTCCTCATTGATGGTACCGCCCACCGCACAGAGACTGTTATGACAGCAGGTCAGCACATAGGGCAGCGGAAAATGGTTCAGCCCGGAAGCGCGTGCCGTCTGAACAATACCTACATAGGTGAGATCATGACTTGTAATTGCATCGAACCTGATTTTCAGATTCTCCTTGTCGTCACTGGTGTTATGCGCCTGTAGAATACGGTAAGAAATCGTACCCTGTTTTTTTTCTTCTTTCGCATAATGGAATCTTTCCAATGCCTCTGCTTCCGGCATGACAGACTGTCCACCTAAAAGATAAACCCCTGAATCATATAGTTTAACCATATCCTTACTCCTTTTAATTTTGCTATCCGATTTGATCAAATCTTGTTTGCAGCGGCTGCCGTTGAAAATATCATAGCCCTTTTATCAGTATTTGTGAAATTCATTATTTCAATATAAACCATAGACGCATTGAATAGTTTGTGGTATGCTGATTTTACAAAAACAGGAGGAATCTATTATGAATAAGGATCTCACTTATGTACTGGCGATTGCAAAATTTCAGAATATTACCAAAGCTGCCGATTCCCTATATGTTACCCAACCAACCCTAACCAAATTTCTGCAGAACCTTGAAAGGGATTTAGGACAGAAGCTTTTTCGAAAACTGGGGCATCGTTTCGTGCTGACATATGCCGGTGAGCGATATGTCAAAAAAGCAACCGAGATTCTTAATTTAATGAAAGAACTGGATCAGGAAATGGGCGACATCATCAAAAATAATCAAGGTTCCTTGAAAATTGCTTTTCCAACCCTGCGCGGAACCTACATGCTTCCGTGTACTCTTCCGGTATATAACAAACTCTATCCGAATGTCCTTCTGGACATTTTAGAAGCTCCTTCCAGCGAGCTGGAAGATATGCTGCTCAGTGGAGAGGCTGACCTGGCATTTTTCAACCTTCCTGTCAAAAGTCCTGACATTGATTATGATATTATCAGTCATGAGGAGCTTCTCCTGATCATGCCCGAGCATCATCCCCTGGCTGACCGTGGCATTCGGAAAGATAACTGCCATTATTTGTGGATGGATCTCCATCTTCTTAAAGATGAGCCTTTTATCCTGCAGATACCGGGGCAGCGAACCAGGCAAACCACAGATCAACTATTCAAAGAACATAATATCGCGCCAAATATCAAACTGCAGACAAGCAATATCACCGCAGAGGTAAAGCTGGCAGCGAAAGGATACGGCTGCTGTTTTGTTACCGAAACCCACCTGAAACATATCCAGCCATTGGAGAATGTTGCCTGCTTTTCGGTCGGAAATCCCCGCACAACGGTGGATTTTGTAGCCGCCTTCCGTCGTGGCAGCTACTTGCCATACCATGCAAGGGAATATATCACGATTGTAAAAAATTTCACCTGATAAACGACAACAGCAGGAAGCGCTTTCGCCTCCTGCTGTTGTCTGGTGTACTTAATCTTTTCCTTCGCGCACTACATCCATAATCGTGCCGTCGCGGGCCTCAATAATACCAACGATCCGGTCACCAAACTGAACCGGCTCCGGTTCACCTACGATGGAATATGCAATATCCCGCAATTCTTCAATGGTCTTCAATGGAACACAGTCCGCCTTTTTCAGGCACTCCAGCAGCTCCTGACGGGCGGGATTCACCGCCACACCGTAATCCGTAACCACAATATCGATACTCTCCCCCGGAGTCGTTACCGTGGTAACATCCGTACAGATTGCCGGGATCCGTCCCTGAAGCAGCGGACAGATGACAATGGTACATTTTGCCCCCTGGGCTGCATCCGGATGACCGCCCTGGGCACCGGTAATCATACCATCCGAACCAACAACCACATTGCAATTAAAATGCGTGTCAACTTCCAGTGCGGCAAGGACTACATAATCCAGCTTATTTACAAAGCTTCCTTTATTGAACGGATTTGCATATGCACCGGCAGAAATGCGATGATGATTCGGACGTTTCACGGAATTTACCGCAAACAGGTCAAAATCCTGAGTATCCAGCAATTTTCCTACCAGCCCGGCATCCAGCATATCAACCACGCTCTTTGACATGCCCCCCACTGCAAACCCCATCTTGATACCACGTTCCTGCATGACCTTTGCCAGTGATGCGGCCGATGCCATGGAAGCTCCGCCAACACCGGTCTGATAAGAGAAGCCGTCCTTAAAATATGGCGTATTGACAACCACCTGGGTACAATAATCAGCCATCATCAGTTTACGCAAATCGGTGGTCGGTTTCGCTGCTCCGGTCGCTATCTTTTCCGGAACACCAATGGCATCCACAACACATACATAATCCACACGTGTCATGGCAATATCCGCCGGGAAGTTGGGGAAAGGAACCAGACAGTCAGTAACCGCAACTACCTTGTTGGCATGTTGTCCGTCTACAAAAGAATATGACAGAACACCACAGTCACTTTTACCGCCAATGCCCTTACAATTTCCATAGTCATCACAGGTAGGCGCACCAATAAAAGATATGTCAATAACGGTCTCACCACTATGAATGGCCCGGACACGGCCGCCATGGGAACGCATAATCGCCAGTTTTTTCAGTTTTCCGTGAAAGATAGCTTCGCCAATCTTACCGCGAACACCGGACGACTCAATTCCGGTAATTGTTCCATCTTCGATCATGGGCAGAAGGGGATCATGGGCCTTCCCCAGGGAACTGGCACAGATGGTTATATCCCTGAATCCCATATCACGAACTTCTTTCATGACCATGTTAACCACCAGATCTCCCTCACGGAAATGATGATGAAAACCAAGTGTCATTCCATCGTGGGCACCACATTTAATCAGCGCCTCACGGATGGAGGAAACCATCTTGGAGGTATTATGGTCCATAACCGGTTTCACCATCGGTCCCTGCTTATGATACTCTTTTCCCTCCTTGTAATTATTGCCCTGGAATACTTCTTTGCCAGTTATTTTCAGGATTTCCTCCGGAATTTCTCTTCCTACTGCATTCTTCATAATTACAAATCCCCCTTATAAACACCTGATGCCTTTGCCAGTTCAATGGTACGCTTCGCCCCACCATAAAATGCAATATCGATCATCTTACCATCCACTGTGAATACACCGATTCCCTGTGCTTTCTTTTCGTCAATCTCACGGACCACTTTTTCAGCGAACATAATATCCTTGGGCTTCGGAGTATAGATGTCATGAACGATCGAAATCTGCCGCGGATTTATAATGGATTTTCCGTCAAATCCCATGGTGTGGATCGTCTCCACTTCTTTGCGGAAGCCTTCCATATCCTCCAGATTGGTGAATACCGTATCAAAGCACTGGACACCTGCTGCACGGGCAGCAATAATCATATGCTGGCGGGCGCCCATCATCTCGACACCCGTCCCGCTGATCGTCGTCTGAAGATCTTTGGTGTAATCACCGCCGGAAAGTGCAATGCCAAATAAACGCTCAGAGGAATCACAAATCTCCATGGCATTCATAACGCCACGGGCAGATTCCAAAGCGGCCATAATCAGGGTGCGGCCATCTTCCACGCCAAATTCTTTTTCAGCAGCAGCTACCGCATCTTCCACCACTTTAATATCACCGGCACGTTCTGCCTTCGGAATCCGGATTGCATCTGCCCCACCAGCAACCGCACAGCGAATATCCTCCTGCCAGAACTCACTGTCCAGGCCATTAATGCGGACAACCCTCTCAACGCCACGATAATCAATTTCTCGCAGCGCATGAAACAGGGAATAACGGGCGGCATCTTTTTCCCGTATCGCTACTGCATCCTCCAGATCCAGCATAATGGAATCCGGCTTGTAAATATATGGGTCTATAATCAGTCCGGGTTTCTGCGCATTCAGAAACATCATACTCCGGCGCAATCTTTTTTTGTTCCTGTTCATCTGATTGCACCTCCCCACGGTAAGTTTTTTGTCTGGTTTGCGGTCCTGAATATTGCACACTCAACACGTGCTTTGATCGTACAGTCAAGGGCACCCTTGTCAATAATATGTACCTGTACATCCTCAACCTCCATGCGTTTCAGTGTCTCCATTACAACTTTTTTGATCTGATGACCATACTGATGAATGACCACACTTTCCAAATCCAATTCAACAGAACCGGTGCCAGGTTCGACAGTTACCAGGCAGTCACTGGATTCCAATGTCCCTGCAATGGCTGGATTGTTAATTTTCATAACGAAAACCTCCTTCTCTTGTTGACACTATCATAACATCACAAGGAAAAGAAGTTAAATTCATTGTTTTTATTTATTTGATAGTTTTTGGGAATAGTTGGTGATCTACCTGCGGAATACCTGGCACGAAAAACTGTATTGCTCTTGAAGAAGAGCATATCGGTGCCTGATCCATTGAACATTCTGTGAACGAATTTGGTGACAGGCACCATTGCGCATAGTTGCATCGGTTTATGAGCAGGCAGCGTAGCGGATTGCTCATATACGCCCTACAACTAAAAAAGCCCTGCTTACGCAGAGCTTTTCCGACATTTTCTTTTAGCAGCCTGCACTGCCTGGCCAGATTGTGGTAAATGTCAAACCCTTATAAAGCTCATAAGGCACTGCCCTCTGGCACAACACCTTACTTCAAAGCTTTGACTGACACTCTATGTTGTCTGTCCTTAATATTATACTACAATATCTTTGAAAGTATTTCAATCTATTTTCAGCCGTTTGTGCATCTATGGCTTTAAAAGCGGGAAAGTAAAATCAGAGTATCAACTCTTCTTCTTTACCGTTTTCTCGATAATATATTACAGATTTATAATCAACCAGATCAATATGCAATACACAATAATCCTCATCTCTTGTCCATTTAAGCTGTATTTGATTAACCAGGCAGTCTATAACGGCGAACTCACCGTTAAAAACACCAACGTCATTACGAAATCTGATAAGCTTCATCAGCCTTTTAACCACCGTTTTTTCCATAGCGGTACCGATCTCTTCCACCGTGAAGTTGTGCCGGTTGATCTCGCGGTCTTCTCCGGTTCTATCTGCCGCAAGGATATCATTTTCGCCTGCCAACATGCCTGCATAATATACCTGCGGAATACCTGGCACGAAAAATTGTATCGCTCTTGAAGCAATATAAGCGTCATCATCACAACCCATAATGGAATAAAAGGTCCCCACTATCTGATGCACGTCAAAACCGTTTTTACCTTTATAAGCTTCCGAAATAACGCGGGTTATTCTTGCCCCTCTTGCCAGGCATTCTTTTACGATTGCGGCGGCATCATCCTCATTTATCAGGCCCTCCAAATCTGGCATGACCGGTATCCCATCGTGACAGTCCAAGGTAGTAAACTGGTATTCAGGCCGGTTTTTCAGATATCGATATAGTTCTGTATTCCGTTTAAAGAACATCGTATCCAGTACCATGTAAGGGAGTATAAAGTCATATATCCAAAATCCCCGCTCGGCCATACTGTATTTAATCGCATAATTGGCATGAACCTCCGGTAAGATCTCAATACCAAAAAAATCGGCTGCCGTTTTGATCCAGTTCATAAAAGCATATATTTCCGGTTCGACAAAAAAGCAGCTTGTGCCAGGCTTTTTCACAACAAAGCCAATCGCATCAAGTCTTACAATTTTAACACCATTACAAGCAAAATTCTTCAATATCTTTGTTAAGAAATCTTTTGTCTCTTTAGCGTTTACATCCAGGTCTATTTGCTCGGAGGGTGTAGATTTTCCAAATGTAGTCCAGACTTTTATGGTTTCGCCGGTATCGATTATTTTAAATTCAGAATAGGGAACCTTTCGACGTAAATATATCGTGTCAATATCCGACTGCACAGGATTGCCGTCCGGCCAGATTTTATCCAGCGTCAGGAAATAATCCGCGTATTGTGACTTTTTGCCCTTTTTTAAGAAATCCTGAAAGTATTCCGATTTTTGCGAGATATGATTTACCATTAGATCGACGGCAATATCATATTTTTCGCCAATTTTTTTTATGTCATCCCAAGTTCCAAAGGACGGTTCAATTTCAAAATAGGTAAGCGGCGCAAACCCCCTGTCGCCGGAAGAAGGGAATGGCGGGAGTATATGTATCCCACCCTTAAAGATATCCATAAAATACCCATTTAAAACCATTTCCAGGCTCTTTAGGCTGCCTCCCAGAGAGTCCGCGTAAGTAATAAGTTGAACTTGATTTTTTATCGACATAATGACCTTCCTTTGCTATATATCCTGAACAATGATCTTCTTCATAATTTTTTCTACCAGTTCCTTTTCAACATATCCCACCTGTGGAAACATAGCGTTGCAGACACCGCAGGCCATGGCGAATTTCAAACAATCATGTAAATCGCACCCCCTGTTCAAAGCTATTGAAAAACCCGCTACCGTGGAATCTCCACTGCCGATGGTAGAGTTAATCAGCTCGTCAGGAACAGTTATACGCAAAGACACGTCCTTGTTAAAGAATAATCCGCCGCTGCGCCCGGTGGAAACCATCAGATTTTCTACTCCATAGGAAAATACCTCTTTCGATAAAGATACGATCTCCCCATCGTCTTCTATCGCATCAATTGAGAACATCTCACATAGTTCAGACAAATTCGGTTTCATTAAAAACAGATGTGCAGGAAGGGATTGAGCAATATATTGACTGTTTGTATCCAAAATGCATTTGGCATTTTCTCTATAACACCATTGGCTAATGAGTTTAAATACACCCCTTTGCATCCCACGCATAGGAATACCAGAGCAGATTACGATATCTCCCTGCCTGATATCGCTTTCCAGCATCTCAAGAAGCTGTTTCTCCTGCGCGGCATTTACAAAACCTCCTGCTTCCGTTATTTCTGTTTCCTTTCTATTTTTCCGATCAATAATATTGATGGTAGTGCGTGTATCATCCTCAATCTCGCAGTACTGAAAGTCTACGTTCAAACGTTCCATTTCTTTTCGCAGAAGCCTACCGCCATATCCGCCAATAAAGCTGTATAGTGTACACTCCTCATCCAGCTGTGACGCTACACGGGCAATATTAACACCTTTACCCGCCGGACAAATCAGAGGAGAGATTTCTTTGAATTTATTAGCCGTTTCAAAATCATCAATATGATATACCCTGTCAATCACCGGGTTAAAACAAATAGAACGGATCATAACATCACCTTTCTGAATCAAGTTCAATCACGAAGTCAAAACGTTCGAGGTATCGGCCTAAGCCGCCATGATTGGTCTTCACGCTTACTCCCCAGCATTTTGTAATGTCATCTTTACTCCCGACATAAATCCCCGGAGCGCGGTTGGTAAAATGACAGCAGGGTTCAAAGGTTAATCCGTCTTCGCTCCAGAAAAGGCTTTGAGTTCCGCGTGAATCTTCCCAACAGGGGTCATCGTTGTATACCGTACCCTCATCGGTATCCTTACGTCCCGACAAATAAAGAAATCCATGCTTGTAAGGCCAAATTGCAAATGCATGGCCGACGGTTAGCGGATTACCTTCATAGCGGGTATATGGGCCGGTAATCCGGTCTGAAACAGCCATTCCGATCTTGGTATGATTTCCGTCTAACCCAGGGTACATTCCTTTATAATAAAGGCAAAAGGTACCATCTTTCTCTAAAACAGTTACGTCATCAACAGAATCCATATCAAAGCCCTGGCCGCTGGGGCCTAAAATAGGGTTGTCTTTATACTTGCGCCATGGTCCATCCGGTCTTTCGGCATAAGCAATGCCTACATAGCGGTCAGAATGAGACTCATCAAATTCCTGATCTACACCCGTGTAAAACATATAATATAATCCTTTACTCACAGTAACGTTGGCTGTCAGTACGCCCGCACAATCCCATCCTTCATCTGATGGGATGAGTGCATCGCATAGCGGTGTCCAGTTATACCCATCCGGTGACGTGGTTACCATAATTTTACTGTTCCGGAACCCACAAAAGGGTTTATCCTTCATGTGCTGCGTTACCCATAAATAGTAGATACCGTCCACAAACAATATATTTGACGGGTCATGGTTATTGTCACATGGAAGCCCCGTACTTTTAATCCATTTCTGCTTAATATGCTTTAATTCCTTTGGCATCATATTTCATTTCCTCCATACCTTATGGTTTGAATTTTCAGACGCAATTACACGGGATTTTGTGATAAATCGTAACATGCTATCATATATGGATGCTCCGGATTGTACTGAGTAATTGGTCTGAAATCCTTAACAAAGCCTTTTGGCCGCACATTTTCCCCCTGAATATTTGTAAGGGAATCTCCCATATCAGCCCTGCCCTGAGCAGCCCAATGTCTCAACTCCATAACAATATCAGGATGTAAATTTGCTATGTCATTGCTTTCTCCGATATCTTCCCGCAAATGATAGAGCGCGCCACTGATCAGGTGAAGTTTATAGTCACCACACCGTACCGCCTGCAACTCATTGTGACTGTAATAGAAAAATGCTTCATAGCCGCTTTTCCATCCGGAATCTCCGCGCAAAGCGGGCAGAAGGCTATATCCATCACGTTTTACGCCATCTTTGATGTCCACTCCCGCCAATTGGGCAAAGGTAGGATAAAAATCCATCATGCTTGTCACTTCGGAGCAAAGCAACCCACCTGGAATCAGAGAAGGAAGCTTCATAATACAATTGACCCTTATCCCGCCTTCCCATACGGAGCCTTTGAACCCACGTAACGGGTTGTTACATGACCGGTGATCACCGCCATTGTCGGACGTGAAGATCATAAGTGTATTTTCTGTAATTCCAAGTTGTTCAAGCTCATACATCAGCATTTGAACGCTCCAGTCTATTTCTGCTATCGCAGCCCCCATTCTGCCATTTTGCGATGATTTCAGAAAGCGATCCGGTACAAAAAGAGGATGATGTACATACATATGGGCAAAATATAGGAAAAAGGGTCTTTCAACATTCTCCCGCAGATACTTTACAGCTTCCTGAGTATACCGTTCTGTTATAGATGCCTGATCCGGTTGCTCCTGAATAACCTTGTCATTGTCCATAAGCGGCAACGGACAGGATATCCGCTTCAAATCATCATTTTGTGGATTCTGCCAGCCCATATCGTTGCTATACGGAAGCCCGAACCAACTATCAAATCCAAATTTCATCGGGAAGTACTCCGACTGGTCACCTACGTGCCATTTACCGATGATCTTGGTAGCATATCCACCTTTCTTAAGGACATTGGCAATTGTGGTTTCAGCCGGATTAAGACCTTCCGGTTGACCGGGAAAAAGAACTCCGCGATCCATCAGTTTCACACCGGGCTCCCGATAATCATATACACCAAAATTTTGCATGCTGATTCGTTTTGGATAGCAGCCCGTAATCATTCCGGCGCGAGAAGGAGAACAAACTGGTGCAGGGGCGTAAAAATCCGTAAAACGAATACCGTCCCGAGCCAGGCTATCTATTGCCGGAGTTTTATTTTTGGTGGAGCCATAGCAGCCGATATCGCCATACCCTAAATCATCACAGTTGATTAAGATTATATTAGGTTTACGTTTCATAGATATTATCTCCTCGCTCTCTGCAATACGAATTATCGCTCATATAGAATCAGCCCTCCCCGAACTGCCAAGTACATTTCGCATTTTATGACGCACCTGTGCGCCAAACGCTTCCCAGCCCTGGCCAAGATAGATGCGGGGGTCATATTTGTCGGGTTGCTGTGTAATGGATTTTCTGACTGCCGTTGTAAATACCATAAAATTATCCACATCCATATTTACTTTCACCACCCCCAAACCCTTACAAGAAGCAATATCCGGTTCCGATACATTTCGCATATACGGTACGGCAGCTCCTTGCGCATTAACGCCATCAATCAGTACTTTATCCAGAGAAGCTCCGCCGTGCAATACCAGCGGGTAAGCAGGAAGTGCTTTTTGAATTGCTTTCAGGCGCTCCCGTTGAAATGGCAGACTGGTGTCGGATAATATGCCGCCATGAGATGTACCCACGGCAACTGCCAGACTATCGCATCCGGTTGCCGCAACAAACGCCGCCGCCGTCTCCGGATCGGTAAATAAGTTTTCATCAGAAAAAACCTCATCTTCAAAGCCTGGCAGCCTGCCAATTTCCGCTTCCACCCATACACCTTTGCTGTGCGCGTATTCCACAAGCTCCGCTGTATTGGCCTTGTTTTCTTCCAGCGAAAGATGGGATCCATCGTACATAACCGACGGGATTCCCCAACTTATCATACGCCTGCATTCCGCCAGAGACATACAGTGATCGTGCTGGAACATCACCGGGATTTCACATCGGCCGGCCGCCGATATTATGGTCTCTGTCAGAAAGCAGGGATCGGCAGAATATTTTTTTGAACCTCCGGACAACTGTACGATTACGGGAGAGTTTTCCCGCTTTGCCGCTTCCAGTACCGCGAACAGGCTGTCGAGGTTAAATACATTAAATGCCCCTGCCATATATCCTTCGCTGAGGCAATGCGCAAATAATTCCTTTGGGGTTATCAGCATTTTATCTGTATTCCTTTCTGGTTGTGTGCCGCGTGGCACCTTTTATTCCTTACCCATGCCCTCCAGAATACCTTCAATCAACTTATTATGAAAGGCGATATACAATACAATGATTGGAAGCGTGCTGAGTGTCGTCGCCGCCAACAGGCTGCCAAATCCGCCGTTAAGGGAGGCGTCGCCAATAGAACGCAACAGCGCTGTAACCGTGAGCATTTCCTTTTTTGTGGTGATGATAATGGGCCATAAAAAGTCATTCCAGGTATTCATAAAGGTAAGGATCGCTAAAGAAAAAATCGCCGGCGTAAGCATTGGAAATGCCAAACTCAACAGGATACGCCATTCAGAAGCACCCTCTACCCGGGCATACTCCATCGCTTCATCCGGAACTCCGGCAATTGCAAACTGCCGTATCATAAATATGCCGAAAGCCGGAATGGATCCAGGTACGATCAGTGACCAATACTGATTCACGCCCCCCATACCGCGTACCATCAGATAGCTCGGTACTAACGTGGCCACACTGGGGATCATGATGGATGAAAGCGTAATGATAAATAAGGCCGATTTGAATGGGAACTCATACTTGGCAAATGTAAAACCAGCTAAGGTACAGAAGAAGCAGGTGATAGCCGTGACACTAACCGTGACGACGAAGCTGTTGAACATATTACGCATAAATGGCCATTCGCTGAATAATTTCGTGTACATTTTAAAATCAAATCCGTTTCGGGGTAAAATGGAAGGCGACATGCTGAATATTTCGTAATCTTCCTTAAAGCTCCCCATCATCATCAACAGAAATGGATAACACGTAACGACGACAACGGCAGCGAGTCCAACAAGGGACAATCCGGTATATAAAATTTTGCTCCGATTCATTTTTTGTCCTCCTTACTGCTGCTGTACTGACCCTTTACCGAAAAGATGCTAATTATCATAAGTAATAAGAACAGCACATATGACATAGCGGATGCATAGCCCATTTTTGAAAATTCAAAGGCATTTTTATAAATATAGTATACAAGTGTCATTGAAGAATTGATGGGACCGCCCTTGGTTAATACCATTACATCGCCCATGTTTTGCAGCACCCAAATCGATGACATCAGTACCACAAAGAAAATCTCCGGACCCATTAAGGGGATGGTAATACCGAGAAATTTGCGAAATGGACCGGCTCCGTCCAGCTCGGCCGCCTCATTGACCGAGCTGGATATCTTTTGCATCCCTGCCAGCAGAACAATAGCGAAATATCCGGTCATCCGCCATATGTTCATGACCGCAACGGAAATCTTGGACATTTGTGTAGTATCAAGCCAGCCAACCGGCCCAATACCGAAACCGGAAAGCAGTACGTTGATAATGCCGCCCTGTGTTGCCAATAGCATGCGAAACACGTTAGCCACTACCAAAACCGCAGTAACATAAGGCAGAAGAGATACGATTGTATATACCCGTCTGCCAAGAAGCTTCGATGAATTTAACACGGATGCTAAGATCAGGGCCAAAAGCGTACGTGCCGGGACAATCAACGCCCACAATACAACGGTATTGCCCAGTGACTTCCAAAAAAGACTATCGGAAAACAGGTTTACATAGTTTTCAAACCCGATAAATCGCGGGGTTCCAAATCCATCATGATTTGTCAGGCTGATTCCCAGTCCATATAGCGCGGGGTAAACTGAAAAAATCGCAAATATGACAAAGAAAGGGGCTATCCACAAATAACAGTGACGTTTTTTACAGATTTCCCGCCATGTACTTTCCATACTTCGCACCTCCATTTTAATAATTCGACTTTTATGCGCTGAGTTTCCCTATACGCACTTTCATTTCCTCAATTGCCTGTTCCGGAGTGTATTTGTTATTTATAAAGGTTTCGCTAAGAATCTCGGCCATAATTGTTTCTGCTTCCGGATATCTTGCGTCCTTATAGGTGACAGCTGGTCGGGCATCCAGCAAAATTTTAGCAACATCCACAGTTACCTGCTGTCCGCCAAAGACATCCCAAGGAGTAATGCCGGTATCAATAACCTTCTGAATACCTGGTATATATGCGGTTGTATAGGTTGCGACAATACCTTCCGCATCTACATTAGCAAACGCTACGCAGCCTTCCTCGGACAGGGTAAGCCAGTTCACAAGATGTTTTGCCGCCTGTTCATTGGCGGTCTTTGCGTTAATCACAAAATATGTAATACTGGATGAATAAGTATCGGGGCCGTCATCCGAGAACTTCATAATCGGAGCCAAACGCATTTGACCATAAGCCGGTCCCTGAGGATCCGCATTGCTTAGATAACGGGCCGCCTCAAAAGACATGCCGGGAGCTGCGGCTATTTTGCCTTCATTAAAGACTGTCCAGAAATCGCCGTCACTGGATGTCGAGACGCTCTTATGCAATATGCCTGCATCATAAGCTTTTTTTAACATAGTCAGAGCTTCCACGCCCTTGTCCAATGAAACAGCGCCCTGACTGTCAAAAACATCGCCGCCTAACATGCCCATATAATTTACAAAAGTGTTGGCAATGTTTTCTGCCGAGCCAGCTGTCGGATCATATGCTCCGGCATAGTATCCATGTTCCTTGAGGATTAAGCCCTGCTCATAATACTCGTCCCAGGTTGATGGGGGCTGCAAACCTAGTTGGTCATACACGTCCTGCCGATACATAAATGCATAAAGAGTAGATGCCTGATTAGGAATACCATAATAACGGCCATCCTTGCTTGCCGAGTTAAATACCGGCAGTACATCATCCATGGGAATCATGTCGGTCAGGTCCATCAGCCAGCCGTTGTTTATTAATTGGGGCATAAATAGATCATGCACCAGCATAACATCCGGAATTGCATCGCCGCTGGAAAGCTGCAGGCGTAATTTGACCGGGTATTCAGAATATGAGTATTTTTCAAAATTAATTGTCACATTACTATTCTGTTCAAGATACCCTTTCAGCGCAACTTCCGTGGTACTTATCAGGTTTGCACCGCCCATTACGTTTAAGACAACGGGTCCGTCGGGAAGCACAGGGGTTTCAGGCTGCGGATCTCCTGGCTGCGTGTCATTGGAAGGCACCGCAGTGCTTGATTGAGCCTCCGATGGTGCGGTTTGTGATTCCACCGACGGCGAACTCTGTCCGGTGTTGCCCGAACAGGCTGACAAGGATCCTGCAAGCAGGCACAGTGTCATAATTGCAATCAACAGTTTTTTCATGAGAAAACCTCCTTTTTTTATTATCTTTTTATTATCCGGTCGCCCGGAAAGATACATGATAGGGTGGATAGAAAACGTTTTCTATAATAACAGATAAAATCCCCTGATAGTCAAGTAAAATGATTTAAAAACAATGATTTATAGAAATCGTTTTCTATGATCCGATATTTTGTTTTTTGCCGTTCCTGCTTACTATTAAACATGATATGGAGGAGCAAGGGAAGAACGTGAAACAGATATTGGCATCTGTACCACCTGCCGTTTACTCTTAATATGTATCCCCTTTTCGATTCGTCTAAGTGCCATTTCACCGGCGATAACACCCATCTCATAACCATTTTGAACCGAAGAAGTGATTCTCGGCTCAATCAGATCTTGAAAAGGCATAGTCCCGATGGAAACCATGGAAACATCCTTGGGAACATTCAGCGACAGTTTTCGGAAAGCACGTAATGCTCCAATCGTCATAATATTGTTGGCGCCAACCAGGGCGCTCGGGCGTTTATCACCTGAAAAAATCTCGGTTACCCACTTCTCGCTGCTTTCAGCATCAAAATTCCCGCTGCTTACATATCTGGTGTTCGGCTTCAATCCATATTCATCCAACGCTTTAAGGTAGCCTTCGTAACGCTCCCTGCCTGTACTTATGGAAAGCAAAACGTTCGCAATGGCAATGTCTTTGTGCCCTTGTTCTAATAACAATGAAGTTAATTTGTAGGCCGCTTCAAAATTGTCGGATATTACGGCATCGCTGTCAAGGCCCTTTAAAAAGCGGTCCGCCATGATCACCGGAATCCCTGTATCGATAAAATCCTGAAGATGGCGGGATTCAGAATCGAATGTTGTAACGATCAGAGCGGCGGGCCGTTCAGGAAGCATGGCCGTAAGAACCTGACGTTCTTTATCCACATTGCCGTCGCTGGTAGCAATCATGATGTGATAACCATATTCTACGATTACACTTTCGATTCCCTTTGCCAGCTGCATAAAAAAATTGTTCGCGATATCGGCTACAACCAATCCAATCATTTGAGATTTTTTGCTGCGCAGGTTTTTCGCTACAGAATTGGGCTTGTATTGAAGCATTTCGACAATTTCCAATACTCTGTTGCGAACCTCTTCACTGACCGGATAATTATTGTTAAGTACCCTGGATACAGTTGATACCGAAACCCCTGCTTTTGAGGCAATATCTTTTATAGTTACATCATTACTTTTCATTCTATTCTCCCTGACCCTATTACTCTGATCTGCGAAAATAAAGAGCAATAGAAAACGTTTTCTATCCAAAATATAGCATAATGCACATTGAATGTCAATCTTTATGTAAAAGATTGGCTAAGATAATTAAAAAGTTAAGAGTGCCAAGGCATATCTTGCCTTGGCACTTCATTCAATTTCTGATATCCAAACTTAATCATTTATTCTTTCATTATAATATTTGATAGCCTGATCCATAGCTTTGTCCTTATTTTTGATAAAGATTTCCGATCCGCAATCAAATATTATCTTCCCGCTAAAACGCTCTCTTCCTATTACGGCAACATCCGCGCCAAAAATTACAAAGTCCGCATCTTTAATATCTTTAGATGAAAGCTTGTTTTCTATTCCTATAGAACCCTGTGTTTCCACTTTCACCTGATGCCCAAGTTTTTTCGCGGATTTCTCAATGGCAGCGGCCGCCATATAGGTATGGGCTATTCCTGTGGAACAGGATGTCACAGCGATAATTTTCATTCAAATGCCTCCTCATCTTCCGGTGAATAATCTTTTTTCAGTAAGTTTGCCATTAAGGCGGTCACTATAGAACCTGCCGCAATTGCTATGATAAATCCTATTTTATTTCCCGAAACCGGAAGAACGATAGGCCCTCCGTGAGGTGCATAGCATGTGACGCCGAGCATCATGGCTATAACCGACCCTACGGCTCCGCCGACACATATGGACGGGATTACTCTTAAGGGATCTTTTGCCGCAAACGGGATGGCTCCCTCTGAAATACCTATCATCCCCATAGCTATAGCCGCTTTTCCGGCCTCCCTGTCGTCATCACTATATTTTTTCTTATTTAAAAGCGTTGCCAGTCCCATGCCAAGGGGAGGCGTACAAATAGCCACCGCAATCGGTCCGCCCAAAGAGTAATTGCCCGAGGCATAGAAAGACCAGGCAAACAGACATGCGACAACATTTACCGGTCCGCCCATATCAAAAGCTGTCATAACCCCAAGTATTATAGCAAGGACTATTGCGTTTCCTGTGCTCATGCCATTTAACCAGTTTGTTAAAAATGTCAGCAGCACACCAACCGGAGGCGATACTACATAATACATTATTAATGCAACCGACCCTCCGCCAAGGAGAGGTATTATAAAGATTGGTATAAGGGGTTTTATGGCACTCGGAAATGATATCTTTTTTAAACCCATTACGATATATCCCGCTATAATGCCGGCGAGTATACCGCCCAGAAATCCCGAGCCGGTTTCAAGCGCTATAGCGCCGCCTACCATTCCGGGACAAAGAGCCGCCCTGTCTGCCATGGCATAAGCGATAAAACCCGCTAGTATGGGCGTGAGATAGCCAAATGAAGTACCTCCTATAGTTTCGAGAGCCTGAAGGAAGGGGTTTGTTATTTCGACACCTACATCAGCCTGTACCCCGCTGAAAGCAATGGCAATAGCTATAAAAATACCGCCAAGCACCACAAATGGGATCATATATCCGACGCCTGTCATCACTGCCGACCGAATTCTCTTAATCTCGTTATTCATATAAATCCTCCTCTCGTATATTAACAAAGTCAAAAGCCTGTGCTGCAGTTAAATCTTTGTTCATTAAAAAACTAATTGCCTTGTCATCTACAAGCTTCCTGCAAAGAAAAGAGATTATCCGCAGATGTATATTATCTTTATTTTCCTCTGGTATGCCTATCATGAAAACTAAATCTGTGCTTTCACCTTCTTCATCCCAGTTGATCGTATTTTTCAACTTGGCAAACATGACAAAGGGTAAAACAACGGATTTTGATTTTCCATGAGGTATTGCGATATTGTTGCCGCAATAAGAAGAAGATATGCCCTCTCTTTCAAAAACCGACTTTAGAAATTCCTCCTCATCGGTTATGCTTCCATTTTGAAAAGCCAGCGCTGATAACTTATGTATTATTTCATCCTTTGTTTTGGCATCCAAACCTATTAAAACTGAGTTTTCCGAAATGATCACATCCTTTACCCTCCCTGCTATTTCTCTACAAAGTTTAAAACGCCCGGCTTATATCCTCTTGCTTCAGCAATGCTGTTAATCAGGAGCTCAAATGGAATAATCTCAATAAGAGGCATAACCTCTTCTCTTATAAAGGGCAATGGAATATTTACGTAGTTACACAGATCTGTAGCATAAACCCTGTCAGAAAAATGAATCACCGTCCCTCCTGATTGTAAAGCCATGTCAATAATTTTTTCCGCTTTGTCTCTTGTGCAGTAATTACTGTCAAATAGAAAATAACCAATTCCTGCTGACATCATTTCCACAGGTCCATGCAAAAATTGTCCCACAGTGTATCTGGAGCCAAATATCTTGGCAACCTCGCCTGAAACCAGTTCCGCGTGAGTGGCCGTAAAATAGGAATAGCCTGAACCAATGAAAAAAAGATTATTGATACCTTTTAAAACCTCGCAAGCCCTGTTTAAATTCCTGGTGCCGGACAACAGTTCCTCCATTTTTTTGCAAACAATATTTAGTATGTCATTAAGGCTGTTTGAATTTAACCCCGCAATAGCGTAACACACCATAAGCAGCGCAGCCAAAGTGTTTGTATAAGTCTTTGATGATGTGAAATTTTCCTCTCCCGCTC
>Ga0153941_1000428_pt1 | contig 18545 bp, 12 predicted proteins | sample TSNJ025MetaG_FD_104733 | JGI IMG/M metagenome (GOLD analysis project Ga0153941, IMG submission 104733) | Attine ant fungus gardens microbial communities from New Jersey, USA - TSNJ025 MetaG | ecosystem: Host-associated > Fungi > Mycelium > Unclassified | place: USA: New Jersey, Brendan T. Byrne...
CGTGCCGTACGTTCGCTCATAATGCTGTGATTCTGGCTTCGCATGCTCTCGGCATTATTCGCAAAGAAATGCTTTATGCTGCCGGAAACTCCATGTTCCTCAAAACCACGACACTGTTGTCCCGCCATCTGGCCGGCAAGAAACGGATCCTCACTAAAGTATTCCGTATGACGGCCGCAGAGTATATTTCTCTGAAGATTCAGTGCCGGCGCCAGAATACAATGCATGCCCATCGCTTTGGCTTCTTGTGCAATTGCTGTCCCCTCCTGGTACATCAATTCCTCATTCCAGCTTGCGCATATAGTTGCAGAAGTGGGAAATCCAATGTTTGGTTCAAATAGATTCACTCCATTGTTACCATCGGTGTAGAAATAATCCGGAATTTTATATTTTGCTAATTCTCCATCATTAAACAACATTCCTGCAAAACCTACATCACCCACGCCCCATCCGGTTCTTCCGCTTACTGTAAGTCTGGCCAGCTCATAATCTGACATCTGCGCGATAAAATCTTTGGTAAGAGATGGATCCTTAATAATCTCCGGGAAAGTAATCAGACGATTTGGTATTGATAACTTTGGAATTTCGTCTTTTCCTGCACGGTAGTTCGCCAAAGGAAGCGTATCTGCTGCATAAGCTTTCATATCTGTTCCGGCAGGGTAAGTTCCTTCCGGGTCATGTCGGGAAAGTTCTTTCACAGGAACAGGTGCGGGAATTCTGGCTCCTGCTGTTTTCAGCACCCTTTTTTCCCTCATCGTGATACAGCCGATGTTCTGTTCCTTCAGATAAAAAGCGATCTCTCCTGCCTCAATAATCCATGTACCGGTCTCCTCATCAAAGGAACGCAATCTGTCTTCCGTAATTTCCAAACGTATCTTCCGTGTCTCTCCCGGATTAAGCTCCTTTGTCTTGGCAAAAGCGACTAAACGCAGTTCTGGCTGTTCCAGCTTTTCTTCCGGCAGTTTGGCATAGATTTGTACCACTTCTTTGCCCGAAACTTCACCCTTGTTTGTGATGATTACCTCAGCTGCAAATCCACTCATTTTCCCGGTCACTTCAAACCTGGTATAACTTAAACCATGCCCAAAGCGAAAAGCGGGTTGTTTTGCAAAGGTATCAAAATAACGGTATCCGATATATAATCCTTCCTCATAAATCGTAGTGACATACTTTGCCTCCGGACAGTTTTTCCTGATATCCGGAAGCGGCAGGAAATTTTTAGATGCCGGATAATCCCAGTAATCTTTTGCCCAGGTGCATGATAGTTTCCCGGAAGGATTTACGCTTCCTTCTAAAATTTCCGCCAACGCCCGGCCTCCCATCATACCCGGAAGCCCAACAAAAAGCACTGCATCCACCAGTTTCATCCATTCAGTCTCAATCGGATAAGCCACGTTAAGTACTGCTACAGTTTTAGAAAATGCCTTGCTTACACTTTCTATTAACTTCCGCTCATCATCCGCTAAATAATAGTAACCTTTTTCTGGTAAATTATCATGTGCTTCTGAACTGGTGCGGGATATAAAGACAATAGCCGTGTCATTCTTTTGTCTGGCTCGCTCTAACATTTCTGCAGGAGGCAGATGATTCTCCTCATTACTATAAAAGTTATACAGCTCTTCGTTAAATTCCAGCGTACTATACTTCGTAATGCCGTCTTTTACACGAATAAAATAACGTGGGTTAATTTTTCCTGCCCCCAGACATCCGGGACGAAATACCACAACACCTGCACCAAAAGCATTCACTGCTGCATTCTGTCCCAATGGCAAGACGCCATTCTCATTTTTCAGTAACACTGCCGATTCTCTCGCTGCATCCAGCACAATTTGGTCATGCTCCGGCCATTTCTCACCTGGAGAATGACAGGGCAATGTCTTCAAAATGAAAGTAAATTCGGCAATTTCCATCCCATCCATATCATAAGCCCCGGCATAACGAATATCATAGGTGCGGTCATATTCCTTTAAATATTTCCTGGCTTTGATCCCAATCATCTGACCAAACATCGGCAGCTGTGGTGGAATCAGCGGAGCTTCGGCAGCTTTTCCGTCTATGTAAATCATACCTGGACGCTTGGGATCAATAATCTTGCTGGATACCAGGCAATACATTCCGGTAAACATTAAATCCACCATGCAAAATCTGGGATCTATATCATCAATATTCCATATTGGATCTGTAATAAAACTAATTGCAGCAGCTTTTTTGTCTGTTAATCCGGCCATTATTTCAAAGGTTGCATCATTTGGCATTTTTTAATCCTCCTGAAATATAACATTATTCTTAATTGTTTTTCTGCAGATTCAATTCTTTCTCCAGACTTAACCTGTTTCAGTTTTTGCATAGTATATATTATATCGTTCTGCTGACCATATTGCTTTCTTGATTTTATTGTTTTTTTCTCAAACTTACGGTATAGTAAAATCAGAATCTTGATACTATATTTTAAGGAGACAATAGCATATTATGGATATAAGTGAAAAAAAAATAAACACCTACATTAATCTTATGCGGATAAGTAACGATGAAAATGAATTTCAACGGATTCCAATGATTGCAGAAAAAATTCTTCTGGAGAAAATATACAAAGGGCAGTATACAGATATTCATATAGCTCCCTTTACAAAAATGGAAAATAATATGGGAAAAATGGCATTCGACCAAAAACTTCATTTTCAATTTTCCACCGTTGCTGCAATAACTCTCATTAGCCGTACTGCAATCGATGCCGGTATAGATCCCGATGATGCATTTGATCTGGCTGATGCACTACTATGCTCACTTTCATCAGCAGAGACTATTGATGATATGCATCAGGTATTTGAGTTGGCAGCTATTATGTTCGCAAAGAAAATTTATCAAATAAAAAACACAGATTTCCCTTATCATATCGGAAAAATCTGTAATTATATCAGCCGTAATATTTTTCATAAAATTACAATTAATGAAATTGCAGAATTTGTGAATCTGTCACCCAATTATATGTGTAACATGTTCTCTGCTTACATGCATATGACCATTCACAATTATATCCAACATGAAAAAATTAAGATTTCCTGCAATCTTCTTGCTCAAACAGAACGCCCGGTTACGGAAATCTCAATATACCTTGGATATAAAACAGTGAGTAATTTTTCTGTTACATTCAAAAAATGGCAGGGTATCTCACCGACAGAATACAGAAATCGAGAATTTAAGGAGGTTTACTAGTTTTTACTGGAAAATTGCTATCTGATTTTAATAAAACCCCGGGTTCCGGACTTGCACTAAATATGCAAGTTCGGAACTCGGGGTTTATGCTGCCGATTTAAAGTACTGCAAGCCGTACTACATGGAATCTTTACCTCCTGATGGTTTATTGTGTTTTTAAGTAAAAAAAGAGAAGGGATTCCTTATTTCCCTTCCTGCACTTCCGCAAATAACTTTAGTTATTCACGGACTAATCATTATTCAATTTTTAACTTTTACTTTACTTGTCTTGCGCAATTTATCCATGGTTTTACCACTTGAACTGACCCGGCATTACTCAGCCCAGTTAACTGAAAAAGGCCTAGCTATCGTACTTCCATGTCGGCAATCTTACTACTATCTTCCTCATTTCAGGCAAGCATGTATAGAATTTCGAAGATCCTATAGCATGCATCAAGGGCAGTACAAGGCTCCTCTCAATCTCAGAGCTTTTGACCTCATTCTGTCCATGCTGATGTCCTTTAAAAACTCCAAAAAATCCTCCCGCCTGGTAAACCTTGCCTAATAGCTGTCTGCATACACTTTTTCTTCATTCATAGTTCTTTCGTCCTTTCTTTTTATTGCTTCGGATTATCCGGAGGTTATTTTATACCGTTAAAAGCGGATTAAGCCCATACGGGCATTTCTGGCACAAAAAGGGAATGGTTCCTTCAAATTCCCCATCTCTCTGTGTGTAGTTTCCCACAAATTTCTCATTTACGTATATATTCTAGTGCAATATTTTGTATTGCTCCAATAACACATTAGCATATCTTGTATGTTTACCGATAATTTAATATACTTACAAATCTAAGCTTTCGATAACCTTGTCCAGTAGGTACTCCCCGGATCATCTGCTGTCCATAAACTTCTGGGATCTGACCGCGAAATTACACGTCAAAAATTTTTCTTGACATGTGTTGTCTACTGCGATAGACTGAGATTAGTTTATCGCAATAGACTAACTAGGGTTATGGAGGTCAATAGAATGTCTGACGAACTAAAGCTATTTGATGCGGAATACAGATTCGCACTTATCGTGTGGGAGAATGAGCCAATTCATTCCCGCAAGCTGGCTGAGCTTTGCGCGGACGCACTCGGATGGAAGCGCACCACAGTATACACAGTGCTGCGGAGGTTATGTGAGCGTGGCATATTGCGTAATGATGATGCAATTGTAACGTCAATTGTGAAGAAAAGCGATGTGCAGGTCTACGAGAGCGCCGCCATTGTTGACCGCGCCTTCGATGGCTCCCTTCCGAGCTTCATCACGGCATTCCTCAAAACGAAAAAACTCTCGCCAGAGGAAGCGGCTGAAATTCAAGCGGCGATTAATGCATATACGGAGGACTGATTATGGATAAAGTTTTTCTCTCGATTCTGAATATGAGCCTGACGGCAAGCTTTGTTATCGTTGTTGTCTGCCTGGCAAGGGTCTTTTTGCGTCGCGCTCCTAAATTTATTTCCTATACGCTGTGGTCGGTTGTGCTGTTCCATCTCATCTGCCCGTTCAAGTTTGAGAGTGCGTTCAGTTTGATCCCGTTCAATGCACAGGCTATACCGACTGATATAACAACACAAGCTGTACCTCGTATCAATAGCGGAATAGCCATTGTAGATAACGCCGCAAGCGGTGCTTTGCCAGTGCCTGACTCTGCGCTCGGCACAAGCGCAAGCCCCTTACAGGTTTGGACGGCTATCGGCGCATATGTTTGGCTTATTGGAGCGGTTTTACTTCTCATTTACGCCGTCATTGCTTATGTTCGTCTCAAGAGACGTGTGTCGATGGCAGTGCGCGTTGAGGGCAACATTTATGAAACGGACAGGATTGATTCACCATTTGTGCTTGGTTTTATACGTCCGCGTATTTATATTCCTACGGGAATGGGAACCACTCCATATACACACATTATCGAACACGAACGCACACATATAAAACGGCGTGATTATCTTGTGTCTATTCTTGCCTTCACCGCACTTGCCCTGCATTGGTTCAACCCGCTTGTTTGGGTGGCCTACACGCTGATGCTCCACGATATGGAAAGCTCTTGCGACGAGGCTGTTTTACGGCATTCGGATATAGATATCCGGCGCGATTATTCGTCCGCACTGCTTAGTTTTTCCATTGGTAAACAAGGACTGCCGTTACCTCCTGCGTTTGGAGAACAAAATGTAAAAGGGAGGATTAAAAACGTGTTGAAAATAAAGAAAACCTCTTCTGTGACCATTATCACAGCAGCGATTCTTGCCATAGCTGTTTTTGTAGGCTGCGCTGTGAACAAGGTAGATGATAAATACATTTCTTATGTTTATGACCATAGTGATAGAAATGTAAAATTTAGTATTGAATATCCCGAGAATTGGAAACTTATTGAGCGGCGTGGGTGGGATGGTGATGAAACGATAGATGCAAGTCCCGATACAGGAATAGAATTTGACTTTTCCGAAAACGAAAATGAAACAGAAAATTTCTTTATCAGGGCAATGCTGTTTTCGTCATTTTCCTTTGATCGCGAACACTATGAACAAGAAGCTTTCATTACAGACGACAATCTCCCTGCCACAATATATACACGGATCAACGAAAATGAAAGCATTTCTGTTTTCTACATATTTGATGAAGCAGAACCCCCATGCTATATCGCGGGTATTAACATGAGCACAGCTGCTTATGATAAATACAAAAATGATATGCAAAAGGTAATGAAAAGTTTTAAGCAAGAACAAGTAAACCAGGTATCTGAAACTGACAACACAGAGGTTCAGGAATTAGGTTATATTTATAACTTTAATACTACAGATATGAATTTTGATTTTGATGTAATTGAATGGATAACATCAGAAGACACGGACCGGATGAATGAACTTAACCTTAACCCCGATGACGATATGCCGGGTGGTTTTTATATTTATAATCCTGATTTGGATAAACAAAGCTATGATATTTCTGATAACGTAGAATACAAAATTATTGATTGGGAAAAAAACGGACACGGTGAACATACAGCAGCAAACATGGACGAATTTGCAAACCACATAAACCGATTCGATGTGAAGAATCTTCTGTGCTGGATTACTATTAATAATGGATCTGTGATACGCATAACCGAACAATATGTTCCATAAAAACTGCCCTTTCTTTGTGGACACAGCCAAAGCATTCTCGAAGTCCTCAATCGGAGCAGAGAATACTTTTATACAGTCCTCTTGTGCCACGTATACTACATCATAACATAATACGTCAATAGAAAATTTAGTGCGATTTCAATCAGTATCAGTCAAATATTACCGCTTATTATTCATCTGATACTTCGGGTGTAACGAATAACGTTATTTCTTGCGCGTACCCACGAATAAAGTACCCATAGGCAATAAGTAAAAAGAGGGGATTTATTACATGACTTGCCAAGGTTTTGGTGATATACTAAACAAAGATGCTTTCTTTTGTAGAATAACCAATTATCAGAAATGCTGCTTCTTATGGAAAAAAGGTTCTGTTTCCGGGAAGATTTCCGTTTTTACAGGATTGCAAGAATGACAGAATATCAGAATAAACAAAGGAGGATTTTAATATGTTAAAGATTGGATGCCATTTATCATCATCAAAAGGGTATGCAGCAATGGGAAAAGAAGCGGTGAGCATTGGTGCAAATACTTTTCAGTTTTTCTCCCGAAACCCAAGAGGAGGAACCGCTAAACCCCTTGATTTAGTTGACATTGGCACATATCAGAGTTATGCGGCTCTGCATGGTCTGCACCCCATACTTGCTCATGCTCCTTATACACTTAATGCTTGTGCAGCAGATGCCGGATTAAGGCAATTCGCACTTAATACAATAAAGGATGATCTTGCACGGCTTAACCATATTCCTGGCAGCATGTATAACTTCCACCCGGGCAGTCATGTGAAACAAGGCGAAGCGGTGGGAATACAGTATGTCACCGATATGCTCAATGCTGCTATTACCGATGATTTGGATACAACGATACTGCTGGAAACTATGGCTGGTAAAGGAACGGAGATTGGACGGAACTTTGAGGAACTGCAGGAAATCATCAGCAAAGTTGACCGCGGGGATGCCCTGGGCGTTTGTCTCGACACTTGTCATGTATTCGATGCAGGTTATGACATCGTGAATAACCTTGAGAACGTATTATTTGAATTTGACCGTATCATAGGATTAAACCGCCTAAAGGCAATACACCTCAACGATAGTAAAAACCCTTTTGCAAGCCATAAAGACCGTCATGAGAAAATCGGTGACGGCAGCATCGGTATTGTCGCAATAACCGCAATTATCAATCATCCACAATTGCGCGAACTGCCTTTTTATCTGGAAACACCTAATGATATTGCAGGCTATAAGAATGAAATCGAACTGTTGAAATCGCTCTATGTGGAGGTATGATGGATCCATTATATCAAAAAATATACGATATATTATAGGAGTTGCAAATCATAATAAACATTGATTGACCGATAAAATCCGAAAGCACTTAGGATTTGCCGAATAATTAGATGTGCTTTTGTTTTAGAAATGACCATGCCTTGGGTCGTTTCTGAAACGAATCAGCACAAGTTATTATTTGTCACAGCCTTATCTCCCATCCTGTCCATAATTTGATAACATAAATACACCAAATATGGTGAAGGCTTTTTCTTTTGTCCAAAATCCCAACCCTTGAACTTCTGAAAAACTGCTTCCGGTGTGAATAAACCGTTTTCATCCTGCTTGTTCCTTATTATTTCAACCATCTCCCTGAAACGAGCATCTGACTTGACACATGCAAAGCGACTTAACACATCCACAACACTTACGATATCATACCACATAGCAGGAGCCTTTAACTTTCTAAAATCAGTTCCCATATAAAACATATATGGATGTCTTTCCAAGCTGTTTTCCCACAACGAAAGTAACCCCATCGCTGTTTCCTTTGTAATTATACTTTCGCAATATTCTGGAATTCCTGAAAGTAATCTTAGCATTATTAAGGAAGCATACGGGCAGCAGTCATCTTTTCTTCCAGGACCTCTGAATGTACCTAATTCCTGCGAAACAGTACATGGAAAACCTGCTGTTTTATAGCAGCTTACAAGATAGTCTGTTCCTTGTTTTATATGCCTATTATAATCAATCCCTGCTCTTAATAATGCATATAATAGCAGCGGCGCATCACACAGACACCAACCAAACATATCTTCTCCGCTTCCTCCGAAGTGTTTAGGGATATTCGTTAATGACTGATATACGCCATTGCTATCTTTATGCTCCATGATTTTTTCTACGGCTGATTCTATTTCAGGAACATCAGTATCAAGCCCAATGTCCAACAGGAACAGAAGCTTATGTATAGGCAAATCGGGGTTTTTATGATTAGTGACCAGCGTATTGTGAAAATCAGTAATATCGCTTAAATAAGCTTTTATTTTGGGTTCAAAAAGCACTCGCTGTCTTAAATCTCCTAAACTTTCTTTACTCTCATTCAGTATATTTAATTTCGCAGCATATTGCAACCATGGCTCACCATTTTCTATGATATAACTTATTGCATCCATAATAACTCCCATCTGTGGGCCTAAGCTTAATTCATTGAGCATGCGCACATACAAATCAGGATGTTGAAAAGACATCTTCATCGTCTTTTCAACCTATACCTCCAACACTTGTTTATGTATATCTTCCGAACTGTTCTTTAAATTGCTTTTTGTCCTTATACATACGACTGTCTGCCAAAGCAATCACATCTTCCAAATTTTCTTCCATGGAATGTTTTGTTGCCGTTCCCAATGCTACCGATACGACAAACGGTAAATTTTCAAGATTTGACAGCACATTTTTAATTTGTTCTATAAGTGCATAAGAAGCATCAGGGCTGGTGCAAGACAATAAATATATAAATTCGTCACCACCTGTTCTGGCGACAAACCCCGTTTTGGGACATGCTTTTTCTAAAACTTCAGCGATAACCCGCAACAGCATATCGCCATGCTGGTGTCCAAGTGTATCGTTGATCTGCTTCAGTCCGTTCGCGTCACATACGATGATGCTTAATGGAAGGTGATCAGGTGTATTCAACCGTTTTCGCGCACCATCAAAAGCCATGTGATTGGCAATGCCGGTTAAGGAGTCCATACCTGCCTTTTTTTCAAGCTTTTCAATAAGCATCCTGTTCTGCGTAACGTCGGTAAAGACCGCTATTGAACCAATGCTGTCTCCATTTGCATCCGCCATCTTATGTGTGCGCAGGTTCAATACCACAGGAAAATCGCCGCAGTTAATGTAATAATCAATGCTGCCATACTCTTCAGATGATTTTTTAGTGCCTTTTCCTTTGCGCAGCAACGCTTCCGTAATGTTATCTATTGTTGAAGCATTGAGTACAATCCCCCGGGAAGAAAACCAATCAAGTGCAGGTCGGTTGAAATCGACCACATGATGATTTTCATCCAATACCAGGATATACAAATTCAGATAATTGTAAATCATTCCATGTGAAAAGCGGACAAATTTACTTTTGTTGTTATTGATGATGGCTAAATTAAACAATATCATCGAAAGGCTCATTGCAATCAAAGTGGGGTCTATAGCTTGCGGAAGAAGTTCCAGCAGTGTCACGATATTACCAAGCAGGGTAAATGATACACCTATCACCATCAGACTTGAGGGCAGTCGGTAAAACCGGGACAATCGAAAATGCTGATAAAGTATAACGATAATCATGGTAATCGATATGACATAGCTGTAAGCGGTATGTACCCAGAACCACGGTCCCCATGTAAGTTCAACCTCCCGGAGAGGTGTAAGAGAGATAATATCCAGCTGTGTGTTCATCAGCGTGTGGTATCCGGATGTAACAGCCATCAGGATATTGATTGCGGGGATCGTAAACATCAGCAATAGGATTTTAGCCGATGGCCGATATGATACTTTATAGAATTTGAGCGTGAATAATAACAAAATCGGTGGTATGAATCCAACAAAAATGAGGGCGAAATTTATACAGAACTCTGCCATTTCCGCATTATCCACCAGAAGACCTGTGATATTTGTAGCGAACCAACCAACCGCACAAAAACATATCAGCGAAAACAAATAATCTTCCTGTCTCTTAAAGCGCCGCAGCAACTCCACTGTAAATATAACAGCGCTGATTAAAGCAAAAGGAGAATATATTCCAATTATTAAATTATTATCCATAAGTATCACCTCCAAAATAAAACCCACTTCTGCCGCACCAGCAGCATAAACTATTTTAAGCAGGTTGTCTCAATTGCCTCAATGGTGTATTACAAATGCGCTTTTAATTTTCTGCTGTATGATATAGTCATACATAATATAACGCTTTCCGGTGAGTTTATGGATTGCTCCCACTCAACAGGGGCTATTAATAATTATTATTATGATTATAACTGAAAATTCTGCCTATTTCAAGAAAAACAAACAAGACAAGCCGCTGTTGCTTGTCCTGCCACTCCTCCTATCCAAACGGTATATGTAATCCTACCGGATTCCTTGGAAACTAAGGATTTTTTCTACTTTTCTCTTCGCTTATAAATCAGTCAATTCGAAACAATACCTCCTCGACTTCGTATAACTGTCCTGTTTCCTGCCAATCAATTCCATCGAAGATTTCTTCCAAATAGGTAATGTATAGATATTGCTCGCCTTTGTTATCAAAGGACAGGGTCGCCTGATACGTATCCTCGCCTGAAAAACTGCCGTTTGTCCCATCGGAGAGCCGCCAGGTTACAGGGATCCAACGGAAACGCTGGTCATTTGGTGTTTCAAGGTTCCTGTTATAGCCGCTTGCTGTGATGGACAGTTCCTGCCCGATTGTGTAGCTGCTTCCTTCGTCAACACCTTGTATATCCCCTCGGTACGCCCTTGGCCGGATGCCGCCGGAGCCTGTGTATTTCCATCTTGCGTAGAGGTATGTATCCTGATAAACAGGTGTATCTTTCGTATAGGGATTACCCTCCCAGTCTAAATTGTCATACCAGCCAATGAATGTGTAACCTTCCCGTGCAGGATCACTTGGCCACTGTTTTTCTCCTATCCCATGACCTTCTAATGCAGCAAATCGTTCACCATACCCCTGGCTTTGCAGTGTAAAACATACATCGTAAACTTCTCCCTCACCCTCCGGTTCAACCCTCCACCGACGATCTTCGAAGTTATCGGTGGGATAATCAATGGGTTGTACCTCTCCGCGTGAATTAAGCTGTGCCGACTCAGATTTTTGAACAGCATATACGATTCCACTGCGAGGGTATCGCTGTATGTATATTGTGTACTGCTGCCCAACACCAAACTCATAGGTGTCAGGATATTCCCAGGTATCAAGACTTAATGAGAATTGCAGTCCGGTCATTGACACGAGATCAACTATTACCCATGTTTCACCGTGAAGATGACTTTGACGCTGCCACACATTCTTCACAATGAAATCAGCGTATATACATTCAGGTTCTTTGGTCTCTTCCCAATAAGGATACACTTCGGTAATTAAATTGTAATCTTCGTTAGTCTTTAATTCATGAAAGTACCTGGTATCAAGCGCACCTCTCCACATCTGTTTTAATGCCGTTACTTTCACACCGTACATTGCGTCAAAATCCGGTATGCTTACAAATATATGCGGATTTGTATATCGTGCCTGGACCTGGTAGGCGCCGATGTCCTGCGGCATAGCATAACCGTCTGTTGAAATTGTATCATCCTGCGCTTTCGCCAAACGTTCCGCTTCCTCAAAGCTTAGATCAGGGGACAGGTACCTGATAACAGATGTTAAAACAATGATCATATCCTGCGAATTGTCAGGGTCTTTGAACGCTATTGTAAAGGATGGATTACTGCGTCCATCAAGCGAATTCTCACGGCTGGAAAATAAATATTTATCAGTGAATGTAATGACACACATGTTTTCACTTCCATTCGTAAAAGTAATCCTGAACTGTGAACATTCCTTGCCTTCAAATTCTATTGTTTGTACATCGTTTATTTCCATTGGAAGAGCGCGTTCCCCGGCATCAATCACTAAATAGCTTCTAAGCGCTTCTGCCGGATTATCAGGGTAGACATAGTCACCCAACAGACTGCTGGGCTCCGCCAGTTCCGTATCTGAACCGCTGCTGTTTGTAAAGTTTATATTAACGATACCATCATCCGTATAATCCGCTTTGGATTGTTTGATTTCTGCTGTGCTGGTTTTACCACCGAGGATTTGTACACCAATGCCAATTGCGGCAATTATTCCGATGCATATTATCACATAAATTCCTTTTGATTTTTTTCTGTTCATTGCTGGTTCTCCACGATTTCCTACATGTGTAATATTTTATTTATATATTACGCCTGTAGGATTAATAAGTCAAGCCAATAAGTAAAAATAAAAAACGACAGCTTTTCAAACCATCGTTTTAATTTCTTCGATTTCCTTTAACTTGAACTGATGAAAGAATATTATGACGTGGTACGCTCGTTTAAGAGCAAACTTATATATCCTAATAGATTCCCTTATCCTTCAATATAGAAAGTGTGATTTGCACGGCGGTACTGCCACCGGCGTTATCCTCACCCTGGATGTTTGCTGCAAAAATAAATGTGCGTCCGCCTTTTTCCACATATCCAATAAACCAGCCGTTTATCACCTTGCCGTTTACCGAACCGGTTCCGGTTTTTCCTGACAGTACAGCGCCGTCTTTTTCGGACAGGCGCAGGATGTCCTTCATCGTATCCACATTCCCGGCCTGGAATATCGTGTTATTTTGATAGAAGTTCTTCAAAAGCGCTACCTGTTCCACAGGTGATATACGTAAAGAGGACTCCATCCAGTAGTTCGAAACCCCTCCGGACAAGTCATGGTTGCCATAGGACAGCCTCGTGAAATAAGAGTCCAGTTCCTTTATGCCAACCTGTGCGTCGGTATCTTGAAAATACCAGCTTACCGAATTTTGCATGGCTGATATTAAGGTCTGATCCTCATTCCATGATTCGTAGGGGTAAGTCGTCCCGTTCCACTCCCGCACGGAGTAAGCTGTGTCGATCACGCCTGTTTCCAGCGCTATCAAACCACTGTATATTTTATAGGTCGAGGCAGGAGATACCCTTGTTACGCTCATATCTCCGTTATGGATGGTATAGGAATCAGTTTGCAAATCATAAAGTACAAAGCTTCCCTCAAAGCCTTCAAAGAAAGAGGTGAGGTCTTCGTAAGCGATGTTGTCAGCCTTGAAATTGGCCTTTCCGTCATCGTAAGCAGCCAACACCGAAACAGTTGGAATCTGACTGATAATGAGTAACCCTGCGACAGCGAAAACACAAACGCTTTTTGCTTTCAGCAGCCGTGACTCTGTTTTAAAGGAAGCAATATGCGTAATCCTCTTTATGATCTGCGGTTTGGAGCCCCCCATATCTGTTGAAAAAGATAAAACAGACGGACGTGGCATCGTTTTTACAAAGTTTAAAAGGGTTTTGCCGTAATCTACATGAAATTCTTCAGGAAGCAGCTTTAATACGGAGGTATCACATGCTATTTCCCTGTCCAGCCTCATCTCCTTAAAGACAAGATACACCAAAGGGTTAAACCAATACAAGATTTGAAACAGACACATGATGCCGTTGACCGTAATATCCCTGTGTTTGCAATGCGTCAGTTCATGCAGCAGGGCATAGCGTATATTGCTCACTGCTATTTTATCGGCAGGCAGTATGATACGTGTTTTGAAAATGCCTATTGTTAGCGGTGTTTTTACGAGAACTGATACGCCAAATAAAACATTCCTTTTGATACCGCGTTCCGTTTTGCAGCGTGCAAACAAAGAGAGGATTTCCGTATCTTCCACAGGTTTCATGGATTCCTTGATTAACCGGAGATTTCTGTTGCCAAATATGGTGATTACCACGAAAACGACAATGCCAACAATCCATATTCCCATAAAGATTGCCGGTAGATATTCCGGTGCAGAACGGTTTACTGATATGGAAAAGTCCTGCAGCCATCCTGTGCCGTACATCGCTTCCATTCCATCGCTGACAGCCGTATCCACCGTCGTGTTACTCCCAAAACCCAGAGTATACAACCAGTTACCCGCATTAAAAAGCTTAAAGATTTTACCGGGTATAAATGGTACGGCTAACAGAAGTAAAAACAATAAATCCAGATTATATTGCCATCTCATGGTTATGTGTTTTTTCAGCGCTTTTTTCACCATCAGGATAAGCAATATGGCAGAGGAGGATACAAGGGTGGTTACCATAAAATGTATAAAAAAAGAACCGTCCATAAACCTACCGCCCTTCTGACAACTTCTGTTCCAAAATATGTTTGAGTTTATTCATATCATCTTCCGAGAGCTTATCACGTTCCAGTAAATTTACAATCATTGAATTAGGTGCTCCGTCATAGAACCGGTTCAGGAAGCTGTCGCTCTCCATCTCAAGTATCTCTGCTTCCTGTATCAGCGGCGTATACACAAACATTCGGCTGTCCTTTTCATATTTCAAAGCCTCTTTTTTGACTAAGCGGGAAAGCAGCGTTTGAATTGTCTTAGGCTTCCACGCCGTGGTCTGCTCTAGCTTTTCAACCACTTCGTTGGTGCTGATCGGTGCGTCAGCCGACCAAATAACCTTCATAACCTGATATTCGGCATCTGAAATTGTTGGTATACGTTTCATCATAACAACCTCCATATTCTTACATTTGTAATATTATTATACCACAACATAATTACCTGTCAAGATTAGTATTAATATCTCTGTTACTCCCGTGGCGATTTGTCAAGGACTTTTTAATCAGACAGAGGAACGCAACGAGGGATTACCCTTTACAGGAAGAAAAATGACGATGGTATTTTCGGTCGGAATGTGCTATACTGGCGTTAGTAATCTTTTCTGCATTGCTTGATGTAATGACAGAGGGATGGCGTTATTTATATAATCGGAGTTTCGCAATAAAGTTAAAAAGCGAGCTAAAAAATAATCATTAAGGGAAGTATGGAGATGCAAAAAAAGAAAGTCGAAATTATTGGATTCTTAATTGTGTTTTGTTTATTTATGACCGCTTGTTCTGCTAACAATGAAAGTTTACTTAATAGTTCCGTTCCCTCGCCTGTAGAAGTGAATGCCAGCACGGAAGAATCAATAACTAATGTCAGTAGACAACAATTGATAAGTGATGGCATTACGTCAGATAAAATAAATATTTCTAAAATTACACCAAATGAAGCCCTATGTATCGCAAAGGTTGTAATAGATGGCAATACTTCGTATGTTATAGAATTATCGGAAAAATCGGGTGGAGCCTTGTTCACCGCATTAAACCAATCTGATGATGTAATATCCAGTAACGGTGTGACATGGCTTCATATGAGTATGAAAGAAAGTTACGGAGAAAATCCATTTTCCGCTACAATTCCATTCCCATTAAGTAATTTGATTGATGAGGATGATTTATTGGCCGACGGGGTTTATTATCTGTATGTTGGTAGTATGGGCGACGAGTTAACAGATATAAATATAAGCATTATTGGTTCGGGTTCAAATGCCGAAATTGAATTAATTAAATGACATATATGGTTCGCAGCTAAGAAACATAATACAATCCAGACCCCAAAACGGCGATATTTCCTCATTATCGCCGTTTTCTAACCCTTTTTACCAGCGGAGAGAAAAAATGTAGAGCCGACCGGATTGTGGTATCACTCGTGTCACTCATGTCACCGGCTAACATATGTCACTATCAGCTTACAACACCTCGTGCCCACTGCAGCTTCAGGCCGTGATCACTAATTTTACGCAGCCGCCTTGTGTATTATTTTCCAGAATTAACTGTCCTGCATGCTTTTGTGCCGTTTTCTCGGCAATGGAAAGGCCAATTCCATAATTTCGGCTGCCTGTCCGGCTTGTATCTTGCTGCCAGAACATTTCCTTAGCATGGTGCACTGCCGTTTGTGAAAATCCCGGTCCCTGGTCCTGAACGCGAAACAGCGTTTCCCGTTCGTTTTGGCATATGGAAATAGTGATTTGCCCGCCGGTTTCAGTAAAGCGTATCGCGTTTTCCACAATGTTGATGAGTGCGCGTGCCAGCATGGAGGGGTACACCGTTATTTGACGTAAATTTTCGCAATGCACATATTCCAGGGATATTGACTTATCTTTTGCCAGTGGAGTCAGAACAGCATTCAGTTCGCCCATCATTGAGACAACATCAATCTGCTCCATTTCTTCATTGTCCAGATCAATAATGGAAACCTGCTGCAAAGCACTCACATACTGCTGTGCCCGTAATCCTGCACTATATATAGCCTTTACGAGTACAGCCTGTTCCTCTTCCAGGGCATCTTCCAAAAGTAATTCAGCGTTACCGTTGATTATGGTGAGCGGGGTCTTAATATCATGGGCAAGGGCAGTAATTTCCTGTTTGCGCTGCTGTTCAGATTCCCATTGTTTGATAAGGGCGTCTTTCAGTGTGATACGCATATCATCCATTGATTGCATGGTGTGGTTAAATTCTTTTATGCCTGTCGATGCGGCGATTGATGTATCCAGGTTTTGCCCGGCGATTTGTTCACTGGCGGTTTCTACCAGGGCCAGCTTCTTACCCAGATTTCGACCCATACCTCGGACAAACAGCAGAAAATATATCACCATAAACGCACCTGCAAAATACAGCATCAGCAGTTCTGCGTAAGGTAAAATATTTCGTAATTCCCGATTGGTATAGTTGGCTGCATAGTTCCAAATGAAAAGACAGCGGCTTCCATCCTCATAGAATACATACATTCCTGTACCATAGGTTACGTTATCAGCTTTATATCTGGAAACCTCCCTTAAAAGGGCACTTCCCTCCAGGGAAGATGACTTTACATTCCCCTCTTTGTCAAAATAGATATATTCGTAAAAAGCAGGTTCTAAATCATTTGTGAATATACCAAACTCGCTCTGCCAGGTTATTTCTGCCCCGGCTTCCTTTTCACCCGCGTTGGCCGGCGCAATAATACCAGCATTCATGCAAAGCAGGAGTACGATAAACGCCAATGCCAGGATAACAACTATCCCTACAAAAAACAGCAGTAACATACAAGTAAAATAACCTTTCAAACCTATTACTTTTCTCTTTTCCAACGGTATCCAATCCCCCATACGGTTTCAATCGGCTCAGCACCACAAGCTTTTAGCTTGGCCCGGATGTTCTTAATATGCTCCACTATTACACTTTCATCCGACTCACCCTCAAATCCAAACGTTGTTTCGTATATTTGACTTTTTGAAAAGACTTGTCCGGCGTTTTTCATCAAACCGGCGCAAATCGTGTATTCACTTTTGGTAAATGTAATGGCGGTATCTTGAAATAATACCTGTTTGCCGGATAAATCCAATATAAAATCCCCGCTGCGCAGGGTGTGTGTATGCCCGCGCGTTTCCCGGCGCAGGTGGGCAGCTGCCCGTGCGCGTAACTCGGCTACTGTAAACGGCTTTTGGATATAATCATCTGCACCAAGCCCAAGGCCGTGTATCAAATCAGTTTCATCTGTCCGCGCTGTTACAAACAGGATGGGACAGTCCACCGTATCACGGATGCGCCTGCAGTAGGAAAAGCCGTCTTCACCGGGCATCATCACATCCAGTAAAATCAAATCAGCAAACCGGAGCTTTTCAGGGGATATTTGCGCGGTTTCCGTGACTGTCTGCACCATATGTCCCTCCCTTTCCAATGCTGTTTTGATAACGGCTAAAATATCAGGTTCATCATCAATAGCCAGAATATGTGCCATAGTTCCACCTCCATACAGCTTATATTATACATTACAATATTGCATAAGAAAATACGTTTCTGCTAAACGACCTCTTTCACTGTAACATGATGCATACAGAACGAAAATACCCCGAAACCTATTCTTCATTTTTTCGCCCTTCCCAACGGCGGAACCATAAAAAGAGAAACACCAGCATCAGTAGTGTTAAAATAACAGCCATCAGTGCACCTGACTGTATAGCTGGTACGGTGTCAGTATCGCCGCTTATAAGATACCTTGACAGCAGACTTACAAGACGCACCCCCCATGCGCTGGGGAAAAAGAACCAAATTGTTTCTCCCAACCCTGTAAGCATGAGTGCTGCAAAGAGAATTTCCACAGCCGCAGCTGCAAAACTCGCATTGCGGCTAAATCGCAAACCCAGCCAGATATGGAACAGATATTCAAAAAATGCGCAGCCCCATATTAACAATGCCATCAGCAGCGTAGTGAAAAGAGGTATGGAAAATTCCGGTCTGATAAATACAACCACACCGCTATACCCCATTGTAAC
>Ga0153941_1000431_pt1 | contig 18451 bp, 12 predicted proteins | sample TSNJ025MetaG_FD_104733 | JGI IMG/M metagenome (GOLD analysis project Ga0153941, IMG submission 104733) | Attine ant fungus gardens microbial communities from New Jersey, USA - TSNJ025 MetaG | ecosystem: Host-associated > Fungi > Mycelium > Unclassified | place: USA: New Jersey, Brendan T. Byrne...
ATAGTACAATTGGACTAAAAACGCAACTATAAATTAGTGCCAAAGTAGCTATAACTTTTTTGTATATTATTTATGAAAAATGTCTAAAAATGTAAAAAATGTAACCGGTTACTGGTCACGGAGTGAGCATTTACGGCAGCTGCTACAGATCAAAAGCCAGAGGAAGACAGGATTTGACAACAAAAAAACGCTGGATAATGAAAATAAAGACAATTTAATTATCTATAATACGCTATTGACATGTGGGATGATTAGGAAGTGTATCGCCTGACACAAGAATAGATGGTAAATCCGGCGTGTTTGTGATATGTTTGTTATGTACAGGTTTGAGTTGTTGTCTGTGCTGATGAGTCAGGGATGGATATAAAAATTTTGTCTTTGGTTATAACGCAGATACTCTGCGATATGATAATTTTATAATAGAAAGGGTGATATATATATGAGAAAAATCATAGTTGCTTCAAATAAAAACAGGAGGGTGACTATAATTTAGCCCTCCTGATTATGGAGGACATTTTGTGCAAAATAGTAAAAACCCAGGCAGACTCCGCAGGTTTCTGTCGTACTATAAGCCGTACAGGAGGCTTTTTGCCGCGGATATGTTTGCATCTGTCATGGTCGCAGCTTTGGGGCTGGTTCTGCCGCTTTGTGTGCGTTATATCACAAACGATATATTGCAGTCCGGCATAGCGGACGTTCTCTCTGAGATTCTGCAAATAGGCGCTTTGATGATGGTTATCATTACCGCACAGACCGGATTTGGTATGTTTCAGGACTACAAGGGACACGACATGGGTGCGAAAATCGAACGTGATGTTCGGGGGGAGCTATTCGGTTATTACCAGAAGCTTTCGTTCTGTTTCTATGATAACCGTAATACCGGTGAACTTATGTCTCGTCTGACCAATGATCTTAATGGCTTTTCCGAGGTATGTCATCACGTGCCGGAAATGATTCTCACAACCGGTATACAGGTTGTGGGATCTGTTGTCATTTTGTTGAAAATCAACTGGAAGCTGGCATTGGTTACGTTCGCGGTCATCCCTCTGATGTCGCTGTACTCTGTTGTGTATTATCGAAGACTGCAAAAGCAGTACAAGACAAATCGTGAGAGTATGGCAAATATCAACGAGGCCGCGCAGGAGAATATCACGGGCATACGTGTGGTAAAGAGTTTTGCCAACGAGGACTTGGAAATACGTAAATTCTCGGAAGCGAACAGTCACTTCTATAAGAACAGGATAGGTATATACAAAAGCGAGGCACTGCTTTACTCAGGGGTACAGCATTTTTTTACACAGCTCATAACAGTGGTGATAGCGGTGGCCGGTGGATTCTGGATAGCGGGAGGCACTCTTGATATCGCCAGCCTGCTGATGTTTATCATGTATGCCGGATACCTTACGGGACCGATTCCAAGTCTTGTTTCAGTCATACCTTTTTATCAGGGAGGAATATCGGGTTTTGTCCGCGTCATGGAGATACTGGACAGTCCTCCTGATATCTGCGATGGGGAAAACGCATCTGCGCTTAGGGTATCGGGAGGCTGTGTGGCGTTTGATAATGTAACCTTCCGTTACAGCGGGGAGAATGAATATGTACTGAGGAATATGAATCTCGAAGTGAAGTCCGGTGAAACTGTTGCCATAGTGGGGCGCTCCGGGATAGGAAAATCCACGCTCTGCTCTCTTGTACCGCGTTTTTACGAGGTTGGCGGAGGAGCGGTCCGTATAGACGGCACAGACGTACGGGACGTTACCCAGTTGTCCCTTCGGTCTCAGATTGGTGTGGTGAATAAGGAAACCTTCCTGTTCACCGGAACCATAATGGAAAACATCCTGTACGGCAAACCGGGCGCAGCAAGGGAAAAAGCCATTGAGGCTGCGAAAAAAGCCAATGCCCACGATTTTATTACCAGCCTGCCGGACGGGTACGACACCCATATTGGTCAGCACGGTGTGAAACTCTCGGGAGGGCAGCGCCAGCGAATCAGTATAGCACGTGTTTTCTTAAAGGATCCACCCATACTTATTTTTGACGAGGCCACCAGTGCACTGGATTATGAGAGCGAGCGAACTGTTATGGAGAGCCTGAAAACACTTTCCAGAGGGCGTACGACCTTGATTATCGCACACAGGCTGAGCACGGTAAAAAACGCTGACCGGATCGTTGTGCTGGCAGACGGGGGAATTGGTGAACAAGGTACCCATGAAGCGCTTTATGCGGCAGGCGGCGAATATGCCAGACTCTATAGTGTGCAGGAGGCATATTTTCCGGGTAGCAGCATGGTTTAGGTAATTTGAATGGAAATCAGCAGCCAGCACTCCAATCATCAGATTTTGGAGTGCTGGTTGTTTAAGTTCTGATTAATTTTAAGAAGGACATAAGTCCCCATGCCTTTCGTGCTGTGGAAGGTAAGGCCATATTCTTCTCCATAATAGAGCTGTATTCTTTGATGTACATTTTTTACACCATATCCATTACTGTCTTTTGTGAGAATCTGTTCGCATTCTTCATCGGACATTCCGCATCCATTATCCATGATCTTAAAGACAATATCCTGATTTTCCTGATAGCAGGAAATGGACAGGATTGCTTTGCCGGGGAGTTCGCGATGATCCAGACCATGAACGATAGCATTTTCTGCAAGAGGCTGGAGAAGCAGATTGGGAATAGGATATTTCAGTATGATTTCGTCAATGTCGTACACCACATCAAAGGACTGTGAGTGCATCATCTGCTGGATAGCAATATAAGATTTCGTATTTTCCAATTCAAATGCAATCGTAGTGATTTGCTGACCTTTATTCAGCATGGTTCGGTAAAAGGTTGAGAGAAGTCTGGCCATTTGGCTGATATCATTTTGACCAGCGATAAGTGCTTTGCTGTTTATCAGTGAAAGGCTGTTATACAGAAAATGTGGATTGATCTGGGATTGGAGTATTTCAATCTCATATTTCTGTGATCTGATTTTGGCAAGCAGGACTTCATTTATCAGATTGTTTATGGTGTATACCATTTTCTGAAAGGAAGAAATCAGCTGCCCCACTTCATCTGTTCTGTCAGAGATAATTGCAACCTCATAGTTTCCCTGCTCAACTTGCTCCATGTTGTAAGAAAGCTTTTTAATTGGTGCCACAATGATCTTTGACAATAAGGTGCTTATGAAGAATATAAGGATAATGCATAGGAAAATCATAGCGAAAACGACATAAGTAATATTTTGGGCAGCCGCGGATATGGAACTGGCAGGGCGGTAGAGAAAGGCAGTCCAATGGGAATTTGATAATATTTCATTTTCTGTAATATAACCGGAAAGTTCATCATTAAGGAGAACATTGGGTGATATTTCAGGAACAGAATATTTCTTTTCCAGATTTGTATACTGGTACATGATTTCTGCAGAAGAATCCGCCAGCAGGAATCCATAATTATCATTAAAAAGGTTTTTGGTAGAAAGCAAGGCGGATTGCAGGTCAATAGCCATGCAGATGATGCTGGTATATGGTACATAGTTATAGTTCATTTGACCGAGCAGATACATGGTTTGTCCATCTTGTGTGAAAGAAAAAAACGGTGCGGTTGTTTCACAAGCCTGGTCAAACCATACTTTATCCTGGGCCTCTGTAAGCGGACGCAGGGTGCTGCCATGGGGATGGATATTGGATTCTGTATAGATTGTAATGGATGTAATATCTGTATTGAGAGACCGGATTGTCAAAAATAAGGGATCAATGGTATCACGATAAGTCAGATACATCTCAAAATTGGAATCATATTTTTGGGAAAGGGCAAGGCGGACATTTTCATTCCATGTGATCAGATTCATTGTGGATAGATAGGAATTTAATTTATAGTCCAGCAGCAGTGCTTCTTGATGGAGCGTTTCCTGAAGGGCAGTTTTTTCACGCTCAATTAACAGAGACCGCATTCTTGAATAGGAAAACAGCCCTAATAATGAAATGGGAATGAGACTGATCATTACACTGATCCCAATAATCTTTTTTTGGAATTTCAGGTTGCGGAATTGTTGTTTCAATTTTGTGATCATAAGTCTCCCTTCATGACTTTGGTTCCCCCTGGCGGAACCGTTCTGGTGTTGTCCCGAATAGTTTCTGGAAACTTTTGCAGAAATAGGATGTATTGGGATAGCCGATTGCCTGACTGATATCAGTAACTTTCATGTTTGTATGCAGCAGAAGGTCCTGCGCTTTTTCCATCCGAATCTGCTTTATATATTTGTTCAGGGTACATCCTGTAACCTGGGAAAATACATTACTCAGGTAATTCGGGTTCAGATACACTAAATCTGCCAGCGTATTTAAGGTCAGGTCTTCGTTATAATGCATATGGATATATTGTACAACCTGATATATAGCATAATTGGAGGCATTTTGTTCCTGCTGAAATATGTCTGTGACAAGGGACAAATAGTGTTCAATTAATTTTACAATATCCGAGAAGTGTCGAAAACTGAAGACTTCTTTCGCGGCATTCTGCAAGTCTTCCTGAGACTGTGCAGGAAGTATGTTAATTAGCATCTTTAACAGCGTGGTACATACATGGCGGATATAAAAATGTGAAAGGTTTGGAATAGCAGCATATTTGTCTAAAAGACTGTGTACCTGCTTTGACAATTGTTCCGGCTGTTTCATTTTGAGGGCTGTTTCAATATTGTGCAGCATGAGGCTTGTGGTATCATCAATCGATGTATGTACGGTATCTTCATCCGGCGTTTTACGGGTTATATCATGAAAGTGTTCCTCAATGTATTGCTCTGATTTCGAGAACTCTATTTTGCGGGAATCCAGACGTTCAACGATCTCAGTGATTAATTTATGAAATTCAACAGGATCTACAGGTTTTAGGATATAATTCACAGCTTTTAATGACAGGGCAGCTTTTACATAAGTAAAATCATCATATCCGCTAAAAAACAATACTTCTATATCAGGATTATTTGCTTTGATCTGGCTGACAAGTTCAATACCATTTATAAATGGCATTTGAATGTCAGATAATAGGATATCTACATGGTTGCTTGTCAGTAATTCTAAGGCATCACGTCCGTTTGGGGCTTCCAAAATATAAAATACATCTTTAAAACCGTTCAGTAGGAAACGGATCAGAGTGCGCTCATCGGCCTCGTCATCTGCTATTAATAATGTATACATAAAACAACCTGTTCCTTTCAAGAGTGGTGTCTTTATACAAAAACATTATAGCATAGTAAATTTAAAGGAACAATTGTAGTGAGAGGAAGAACTGTAAAATGTTTTATGAATGTGTAAATTGTTATATTTACTTGTATAGGTGCGAAAATATATACTAAAGTTACAAACGTTGCAACGCACAAACAAATCAGTTAAGGAGGATACAAGGATGAGGAAAAGTTTTTTAATTAAGTTGACGGGTATCGCAGCAGCAGCTTCTCTCTTATTAGCAGCAACAGCTTGTACATCTCAGGATGCATCATCAGATGTTGGCAATGCAGGAAGCACATTATCAGATACCAGCAGTGAGAGGGGTACAATTAAGGTATCAATCGGCAGACAGACATTACAGAATGTTGCATTTCCAGATGGAGATACCTATGAAGATAATGCATATACAAGAATGGCAGAAAAAGAATTAGATATAGATATTACAAATGAATTTGAGGCAAATGGAGACGATTATAACAGGCAGGTTTCCCTTGCATTATCGGCAGGAGACATTCCGGATATGATGAAGGTGGGAAGTCTGGATGAATTGAAAGAGCTTTATGAAAATGATTTGATTGCAGATTTAACAGAGGTTTATGAAGAATATGCGAGTGACTATCTGAAATCGCTTTATGACTCTTATGAGGGAAGAGCAATTGCCAATGTAACGCTTGATGGAAAAATGATGGCATTGCCCGGAACAAACGTAGATTCCGGTCCGAGTATTGTGTGGATCAGGAGTGACTGGATGAAGCAGCTTGGTCTGACGCTTGACGAAGATCAGGACAAATGCATTACAATAGAAGATTTGGAAATGGTTGCAAAAGAGTTTATGGACAAAAATCCTGAAAATGCAGATAACGTAGTTGGGATTGCATTTGCACCATGGCTGACAAGTGGCGATCCGGACGGAATATTCAGCATGAATTCCATAGTCTATGCATTGGGTGCGTTCCCTAAGACGTGGATGGAGAAGGAGGGAACCGTAATTTATGGTTCCACTACAGAAGAGATGAAACAGGCTCTTGCGGTAGTATCAGGGTGGTTCCAAAATGGAATTCTTGATCCGCAGGTGGGAATCAGGACTTGGGATGATATTACCGCACTTTTGGCAAATGGACAATGCGGAATTACTTTTGGGGCATGGCATATTCCTGACTGGCTGTTAAATAATGTGTACGCTCTTAATAATAATGCAGTTTTTGAGGCGTATACTTTGGTGGATGCAAATGGAAAAGTAAATTGCAAACATAATGATGCAACTGCCGGATACATTGTCGTAAGCAAAGACTTTTCGCATCCTGAAATCGCAATACAGATTGCCAACCTGTTTTATGACAGTATTGTAAATTCTAAGGAAATTTTGGAAAATTATCCGGAAGTGGTTGATTATATTACAAATGGTGTGGATGGTTCCAGCAGACCTTTTAACATCGAGGTAAATTCGTATACATCATTGTTAGATGACTATGACGATTTGGAGCGCTGCCTGAATGGTGAAATCACTGTTGAAGAGGTAAAGACTTCAGAACAGCGTTCAAATGCAATCAGTATTTCAGCGTATTTGGAAGGAAACGCAGATGCAACCGGATGGTCTAAATACCATTCAAGATTAATAGGTGTGGAGCTGATTCAGACTTTAACAGAGAATGATCAGTATAGTTGGCTGACTCCAATCTTCTCACAGACGACGCCTACAATGGAAACAAACTTTGCGAATCTGGAAAAGCTGGAGGAAGAAACTTTTATTAAAATTGTGACAGGTGATATTGATGTTGAGAGCGGTTTTGATCAGTTTGTAACATCCTGGTATGAACAAGGCGGCGCTCAGATCATAAAAGAGATTTCAGAACAATTGAAGTAGATTGTAAATTGCAGCAATGTCTAAACTAATTGCGGAATGGAGATTTCTTATGGAAGGAAAGAGTAATAAAAAAAGAACACCTGCGAAAAGAAAGTCAGAAATGTCATACCATCTCATGGTATTTCCGGGGTTATTTTTTCTGATTTTGTTCAGCTATATTCCCATGGTTGGCATTATCATGGCATTTCAGGATTTTGTACCTGCAAAAGGATTATTTGGGTCAGAATTTGCTGGTTTGAAACATTTCCTATATATGTTCCAATTGCCGGATATCGGGAAGATTATCAGGAATACAGTAGTGATTGCCCTTGGAAAAATGATATTTGGAATGATTCTTGCGATTGCATTTGCAATCCTGTTGAATGAAATCCAGGTAAAATTTATGAAGAAGACCGTACAGACAATAGTTTATCTTCCCCACTTTTTATCGTGGGTTGTGCTGGCATCTGTGGTAACGAACATGTTTGGTCTGGATGGCGCTGTAAATCAATTGCTTACCGCTATTGGGCTTGACAAGATTAACTTTCTTGGAAACAGTAAGGTTTTTCCGGGGCTGATTATAGGAACGGATGTGTGGAAGGAGTTTGGTTATAGTTCCGTTATCTATCTTGCTGCCATTACAGCTATTGATCCGGGCCTGCATGAAGCGGCAACAATAGATGGAGCTTCCTGGTGGAAAAGGGTATGGCATGTGACATTACCCGGAATGCTGCCGATTATCCTTTTGATGACTGCAATGAACCTGACCAGTATACTTAGTGCGGGATTTGATCAGATTTATAACTTATATGCACCTATTGTATATGAGACAGGTGATGTGCTCGACACCTATGTATACCGTATTGGACTGGTAGGCAGACAGTATAGTTTCGGTACGGCAGTGGGGCTTTGCCGTTCCATAGTGGGGATGGTATTGCTTTTATCGGCAAATGCGTTGACGAAGAAGCTGACTGACCGGCAAATATTTTAGGAAGGTGAACAGGATGGTTGAGAATAGAAGTTTCCATTCCAAAGTGAGGACAACAATTATCTATGGGATTGTATTATTATTAGGATTTAGCTGCCTGCTTCCACTACTGAATATCCTGGCGATTTCTTTCAGCAGCAGTGCCGCTGTTTCAGCGAACAGGGTAGGCGTGCTGCCGGTGGATTTTACATTGGCTGCTTATCATAAAATTATTTCTGACGGGCAGTTCTGGCGTTCTTTTATGATTTCGGTAATCAGGGTTGTCCTTGCTTTAGTACTTAATCTGGCATTAACGATACCCATGGCTTATGCGATGACTAAGAGTAAGAAGGAGTTTCGTGCCAGAAACATTTATATGAACCTCTTGATTTTTGCAATGCTGTTCAATGGGGGAATGATACCTTCCTATATTTTGGTGAGGAATTTGGGGCTTTTGAATTCCATATGGTCATTGGTGCTTCCGGGGGCGCTTCCCATTTTTAATGTGATTATGCTGATGAATTTCTTTCTGGGGATTCCCAAGTCTTTAGAGGAAGCAGCACTGATAGACGGTGCAAGTCCGTTCCAGGTCTTGATTAAGATTATGATCCCTTGTGCAAAGCCAAGTATTGCAACGGTATCCCTGTTTAGCATTGTGGGAAGCTGGAATGATTTTTTCAGTGGATTGATCTATATGCAGAAAGTAAAAAATTATCCCATCATGACTTACATACAATCCCTGAATATAGACATTCAGGAAATGCTGAAAAGCGGTGTTTCAAGCAAAACGCTGGAAAATGTAACAGAACTTTCCAACAGGAATCTGAACGCAGCAAAGATTGTTGTAGCAGTAATTCCTCTTTTACTGATTTATCCGATATTGCAGAAATATTTGATTACCGGAATTGTAATGGGTTCTGTAAAAGAATAGGAAGGTCATAGGGATGAAAATAAAATCAGGTAAGAGAAAATGGATCATTGCAGGAATTTGTATTACACTCATTATTTTTACTGCGGTGTTCGGTTTATATGGAAACAGCAGGGGAGGAAAATACGAAGTGGGGCAGTTGGAAATTGTAATTGATGGAACTGACAAAGCAAGATATGCTCCGGGTGAGGAAATGGTGGTCACAGCGGCTGTCAGGAATTTAACGCAGAAAAAGGCTGATGATATCCGGCTTGAAATGAAGGTGTACCATTTGGATCAGGTGGTATATTCTGACCGGCAAAAGCTGGTTCTTGAACCGGAGGAAAATAAGAATATATCTCTAAACTGGCAAGCTCCTGATACAGACTATCAGGGATATTTAATCTGCCTGCAGCTGACAGATGATAAAGGAAACAGTATAGCACAGGATACGATAGGAGCAGACGTTTCTTCTGAATGGGTAAAGTTTCCGCGTTATGGATATCTGTGTGATTATGAGGAAGAAGAGAATACAGAAGAAAAAATTGAGCAGATGAACCGGTATCATATCAATGCAATTGAATATTATGACTGGCATGCCCTGCATCATGAGCCGCTGCCGGCAGAGATTACCAGACAATCGCCTGGTGTATGGGAAGACTGGGCAGGACGCAAAATATATGGGGAAACGCTCAAAGATTATATTCAAAATGCCCACGACAAAAATATGGTGAATATGGCATATAACATGATTTATGCAGGAACAGACAGCTTTGTAAAGGATGCCGCTGGAAATCCTACGGAAGCGGCAGACTGGCAGATATATTTTGCATCGGACAACGAGCGGGGTGAGGGAATGTTTACATTTCAGATGGGACCATCCCCCTCTGGAAATGGAAACCTGTATTTCTTAAATCCGTTAAACCAGTCCTGGCAGGAATATATTTTTTCACAGGAGAACCATATTTTTGAAGTGCTGGATTTTGACGGGTGGCATGGTGATACCGTAGGTGAGTGGGGAAAAATGGCAGATGCTTTTGGAAATCCGCTGGGTGTTGGAGAGCAGGGAGAGCTGGTTTATGAAGTGAAAGCAACCTACAGGCAGTTCTTAAATGCGGCAAAAGAAGCTCTGGGCGAACGTTATTTGTCTTTTAACCCGGTGGGTGCACAGGGAATAGAACAGGTAAATACAAGTAACACAGATGTACTTTATACAGAATTCTGGCCATGGGATCAAGACAGAAATGGCGTGGTGTATGACAATTATCAATCCCTGGTAACGGAAATAGAAAGGACAATGGAAGAAAGCAAGCCTTATTCTGTCGATGGAAAAGGTAAGTCGTTGGTGGTGAAAGTGTACATCAACTATTATAAGACAACAGGAACTTTAAATGCGCCGGGTGTGCTGTTATGTGATGCGGCGGTATACGCAGCAGGCGGTTCAAGGCTTGAAATTGGAAACGGAGACCATATGCTCCATGTAGAATATTATCCGGATGATGATATTCCTATGGGAGATGAATTACAGGAATATATGGTAAAAATGGCAGATTTTACGGTGGCTTACGAAAATCTCCTAAGGGATGGGCAGTATACCACAGAAAATAAGGTAGAGATTGCAGATCATCAAATCAGCAAAGATGGTCAGAGTGACACGATATGGGCGTATACCAGAACTGATGGGGAGCACGAGATTATTCATCTGATTAATTTGCTGGGAACAGATAATGAGTGGCGTGATGAGAGAGGGAAAAAAGAAGCTCCGACTTATACAGAGGATTTAAAAGTAAAGTATTATACAGATAAAGAAATTTCACAGGTTTATATGGCGTCTTTTTCTTTTGAGGATGGTGTGAGCAGAGAATTGTCATTTAAAGAGGGGGAAGACTCGGGCGGCAGGTATATTGAGTTTGCTGTTTTGGTGTTGGAATATTGGGATGTGATTTATATGAAATCGCTTGTTATCAATGGTGAAATAGGATAAAATGAGTAGAGAAATCCCATTTATATAAATAGTTATTATTATGGGATGCTAAAAAGAGAATGGTTACTAAGAGGAATATAACGATGAAAAATAAAGATATCGACAACGGAAATAGTTTTGACTGGGGCAGGGCTTCAAAAGAATATGCACAATTCAGGGACATTTATCCGGCGGAATTTTACCAGCGTATTATTGACCTGGGGCTTTGCATCAGGGGACAGCGTGTATTGGATTTGGGAACCGGCACGGGCGTTTTACCCCGGAATCTATACCGGTTCGGAGCAAAATTTGTTGGAGCAGATATTTCGGATAATCAGATTGCAGAAGCGAAAAGGTTGTCTTTAGCCGCCGGAATGGATATTGAATACATCGTGGCATCTGCTGAAACGATTGATTTTCCCCCGGGTTATTTCGATGTAATTACTGCGTGCCAGTGTTTTATTTACTTTGATAAGGCGATTGCCCTGCCAAAAATACATTCCATGTTAGGTGAGAATGGCCGCTTTTGTGTGTTATGGACAGCATGGCTGCCGGAGGAGGACGAGATCGCAAAAGCCAGTGAGCAGCTTGTTTTGAGATATAATCCAACCTGGACAGGCGCTGGTTATATACGCCCCAATATGATAGTGCCTGAATGGTCAAAACAACTATTCCTGTTAGAAAATGCGATTGCATATGATATTGGTATTCCATTTACACGTGAAAGCTGGCATGGCCGGATGCTGGCATGCCGCGGCATAGGTGCCTCCTCGCTGTCCGAAGAGGAAATTGCGGATTTTGAAACAGAACACAGAAAGCTTTTAAATGACTATCCTGAACATTTTGAGATACTTCATCATGTTACAATTATGGACTTTCAAAAAATAAACGGAGAGTGAGCATTCGGCTAGAGAGAAAGGGTGGCTGTCTGCTGATGAGGTAGAAGCGGCATTCGGTATATGAAAGCTGAAACAAGATAAGCAAGGACAAGGCCGCTTCATTGTAAGGTGGACTTGTCCTTGACAAAGTAGTTAACCGATATGGGAATATATGAAATCTACTGTATCTTTAAGAACATCCGCGCTTTCTGATGTTCCACGTCCTGTGGTTGCAAAAGCATGGAAGCAGTCATCATAACCTTTTCCATAAACCAAAACACCGGCATCCTTTGCTTTCTCCATGAGGATTTCAGAATCAGGAGCTAAGGACTCAGTTATATCCCAAGCCAGTAAAATCGGACACATGCCTTTAAAATCCGCATAGTAGGGAGAGATATAGGGATTCTTTAAATCTTCCCCCTCTGAAATATACATAGCAGTAAGACGATCTAAGCTTTCCGGATGAATGGTAAAATCCTTATTCTTTGGATGGTTACGGTCAATGGCACCGCTCATATCGATTATCGGAGAGTAAGGGATGATACCGGCAGGCATTTGAAGTCCATTATCTCTGGCCTTAAGTGCGGTAATGATGGATAGATAAGCGCCGCCGCTTTCGCCGATCAAAAATATAGGTTTACCGGGAGCTTTAGCAATAATTGTCTTGTATGCTTCAAAACAGTCATCTACAGCCGCCGGGAATGGATCTTCCGGAGCCAGACGATAGGAAAATGCATAACACGGCAGTCTCGTCTCGCCTGCCAGCATTGAGGCATAACCTCTGGATGTTTTAGCGTTTCCGCAGATTAAACCACCGCCGTGAATGTAGATAATTACAGCATCCTCTCTTGCATTTTCAGGGACAGATAATTCTGCATCCATGTCTCCGAATTTCTCGGAAGTAAAGGTAACACCCGGTTCAATCGGCATATTTGCCTGTGCCGTCTCAACAACCCCTCTTAGTACTTCGGGATTAATATCTCCTGAAAAAGTAGGTGCCAGACCTTTTGCCATCATCTGTTGCATGATTTTTTTAAACCTTCCATTTGTTCACTTGCCATATTTAAAACCTCTCTTTCTGATGTGTTGATTTCTGCGGGCTATGAGCCAACGCAGGAATGCTTTTTTGTAGGTAAATTATACTGAGAAAAATAATTTTTCACAACAAACAGGTTTCCAGAGAAGTTTTATAATTGGACATATTAGAAAAAATGATTTATAATCAAACAAAGTGTTGGATATGGGAGATGAAAGTATAAAAATGAGAAGAGTACAACAGTTTGAACGGACAGACAGAGATATCAGAGAAGCTTTTTTGAGGATTCTTTATGAGAAGCCATTTGAGAAAATTACAGTACAGGATATTATTACGGAAGCTATGATTAATCGTTCAACTTTCTATCAGCATTATGAAGATAAATATGCCATTGTTACGCAGCTGCAGGAGATGTATGTAGGAGAAATTACGCAGGAGGTAGAGAAGATTCAGTTTCAGGGTAAGCTGCCTCTTGAAGAGATTGACAGGATGATGGAGAATTATTTTTCTAAGAAAAAGAATGAATTTAAAGTACTCCTGAAAGTTCGTTCTGAACATATTGATTTTCAAGGGTATTTTAAAAAGCTTTTTATGGATTTCTTTTCCCAAAATTGGGATACTCTTGAACCGGCAGAGGCAAATATGATCTCAGAGATGTTCTTTGCCTTTTTTATGTACTTTATGGAACATGATGAAATCAATGGGACCTTTTCCAGTGTAATGTTTCAAAATTATTTCAATATAACACTTAAATTCTTCCGCATGAACAGCGAAGAAGCGAAAGAGGAATTTATGGAACTGTTAAAAAAATATGCGACGTAGGAGGCTAGATGATATTATCGGAAAAAGAAAAGGATATTTGCATGTTATAATAATTCATAACATGTTATAATGTTTTCATAACATACTATAATTTTAGGTAAGTTAAGCTAAGGATAGAGGTGAATAGTATGGCAAGTCGTATAATTCCCTATGGGAAAATCCCTTACGGTATTAGTAATTATGAGAAAATTAAAGAGGAACGGTATGCATATGTAGATAAGACCAGATTTATTGAAGTATTGGAAAAGTTAAGCACAAATTATCCTGTGTTTTTAAGACCGCGCAGATTTGGAAAATCATTATTGGTTTCCACCTTGCAAAACTATTATGATAAAAGTAAAGAAAACAGATTTGAGGAACTCTTTGGAGATACCTATATTGGAGGGCATAAAACAGCATTTGCAAACAGTTATTATGTAATGCGGTTTGACTTTTCAAAACTTGATGCGGAGAGTGAAGAAACACTTAAAAAATCATTTTATAGAACTGTGTTGGTTAGGCTGGAAGATTTCCAGATGAAGTATGGATTGAATATTTCTATAAAAGAAAGTGATGACTATAATTCTGCTGATTTATTGGATGATTTTTTGATTAAAGTGAATCGGATCATTGGTAGAAAATTGTATATTATGATTGATGAATACGACCATTTTGCAAATGCAATTCTTAGTAACCGGCGAGTGTTTCATAAGATAACAAGTAAAGAGGGGTTTGTAAGAAGCTTCTATGAGGTGTTTAAAGCTCATACAAATGATAGTTGTATTGACAGAATCTTTATTACCGGGGTGACCTCATTGACTTACGACACTTTAGTGGCGTTGGACAGTTTGACCAGTGGATTCAATATTGCCCAGAATGTATCCATGTATCCGGAATTAAATGAGATGACCGGTTTCACAAGTGAGGAAACAAAGACTCTCTTTAAGGAGTTAGAGGTTAACAATGAAGTTAGTCCCTCTCACCAATGCCTTAAGGAAAGGGTAGAGGAAACAATGGAAATATTAACCGAGAGTTACAATGGGTATCTCTTTCACCAAAACGCTGAAAACAAAGTGTTTAACAGCAATATGGTATTATACTTCATGGATGCATATCAACGTGAAAAAGCAATTCCGAGGAAATTGACTGACCCTAATATGAGAAGTGATTATCATAAACTGACTACAATGTTTGACTTATTTGAGAATGAGGAAGCAAAGCAGCATGTTCTTGAAAAAATTATGAATAATGAGAACTTGGAGACGGATATTATCACGAATTTCAATTTTTCTGAACCCTTTGAGGAAGAGGAATTTCTGTCACTTCTTTTTTATCTGGGATTACTTACGATAAAAAAAGAAGGACATGCATTTGATGTCTCATTACAGACGCCAAATGCTGTAATAAGAGATATTTATTATCAGTATTATGCTAATTATTTAAATTTAACCACGAGGGAAAAAAGAACGGCAATCGCAAATATCGCATTAAATAATGATTTCAAAGAACTGAACCGGCTGGTGAGTGATATATTGAAGCTGCACAGTAATGATGATTATAGAGGATTCGACGAGTCAAGATTAAAATCGGTTTTTCTATCCTGCTTTAGTGATCAGAATCTGTTTTTAGTGAAATCTGAATACACGTCAGAGGGAAAGAAAATTGATATTGCGCTATTTGACCGGTATGGAAGAAGCAAAGATATTAAATATAATTATCTTATTGAGCTAAAGTATCTGAAAAAAATGCAGGCAAGGCATGCCCAAGCTGGGCATACCCAAGCTGGGCATGCCCAAGCCGGTCTTAAACGACACGACCCAGACCGATCTGTACAAGGCGGGCCCGGTTCGGAAGCAATGGAAACGGTCAGAGACAGTGCAGTCAGACAGATGAAGGAATATTTAAGTCTTAAGGAGTTTAGGGATAATCCAAAGATAAAAGGTCTGATCTATGTTGTGGTGAAGGACGAGATTGTATATTTTGAGGAAGTAAAACGGTAGTAATTGGTTTGTTTATCTTGCCTTTATACACGAATCGCGGTATAATGCATTTAACGAAGCAAAGGTGCTTCTCCGGAAATCCGGAGGTGCGCCTTTGCTTTTTTTTCTGATAAAGGCGAATGGCAAGCGATGCAGAATACACTCTATCTGGATGAATTGAAAGAATTTGAAAAAGGCAGGTTAACAGGATGACAATTGATAATAAGGCAAGCACCGGAATTTCAGGGTTAGATCAAGCTATCGACAAACTGCGGCTGGGAGACAATGTAGTCTGGCAGGTACAATCCATACAGGATTATCTTCAGATCGTAAGTCCATACATCCGGCAGACAAAAGAGGACGGACGCAGGCTTGTATATTTTCGCTTCGGTATCCACGAACCTTTAATGTCGGAGGATGAACCTTCGGTTATTTACGAAATGGACGCTTCAGAGGGTTTTGAGAGCTTCGCTGCAAAAATCCATAATATTATTGAGCAGGAGGGAGTGAAAGCATTCTATGTATTTGACTGTTTGAGCGATCTGCTGGAATTCTGGTACTCCGATTTCATGATAGGGAACTTTTTTCGGGTTACATGTCCGTTCCTGTATCAGCTTGACACCGTCGCTTATTTCGCCCTGCTCCGCGGCGTTCACACCCATAATACTATCGCACGCATCCGGGAAACGACTCAGCTTTTGCTGGATCTTTACAGCATTGATCAAAAAATCTACATACACCCGCTTAAGGTGTGGGAGAGATATTCTCCCACCATGTTTTTCCCGCATTTGATAGAGGGAGAGAAAGCCGTTTCCATTACAGCCAGTGCCGATGCGGCTGCGCTTTTTTCAGGATTGAGCCAGAGCGGGCGGTCCCGGGATTATTGGGAGATAATGCTTGAACGCGCGTACGCTGTCCTTGCGGAAGGCGGTGAGGATCAATCACAGATGAAAAAACTTCTGATCGGGCTTATGATCGGTAAGGAGCCACGCATCGCGGAACTCGCCGGGCGGTATTTTACTTTGCCGGATGTTCTGAATATCGCGTCACGGGAAATCGGAACCGGCTTTATCGGAGGAAAAAGTGTCGGTATGCTTTTAGGACGAAAAATTCTTGAGAGAGACGCAAGGGATGCCATTCAAAACAGATGGGAACCCCATGATTCTTACTATCTGGGTTCCGATATCTTCTATACCTACATCGTGCAAAACGGCTGGTGGGATCTGCGCACCAGGCAAAAGACGCCCGAGGGTTATTTCGCGCTGGCACCTGAACTGCGTGAAAACCTTCTGCGGGGGAAATTTCCGGATATTATCAGGGAGCAGTTTATGCAGATGCTTGAGTACTACGGGCAATCGCCTATTATTGTAAGGTCAAGCTCGCTGCTGGAGGATAATTTCGGCAACGCCTTCGCCGGAAAATATGAGAGCGTCTTTTGCGCCAATCAGGGGTCGCCGGAGGAGCGCTGCGAAGCGTTTGAACAGGCTGTACGCACAGTTTTTGCCAGCACTATGAGTGAGGACGCGCTGGCTTACCGTAAAAGCCGCGGGCTTACCGAAAGAGATGAACAAATGGCTATTCTTGTGCAGCGGGTATCCGGTGACCATTACGGAGATTTATTCTTTCCCCATATAGCAGGGATGGGGAATTCGTCCAACCTGTATGTATGGAACAAAGACATGGACCCGGGCGCCGGTATGCTGAGATTGGTTTTTGGATTGGGAACACGGGCGGTGGATCGCGTTTCCGGCGATTACGCAAGGATCGTTTCGCTGGATAATCCCTCCGGAAGACCTCCGGTTAACTATGGCGATGAAAAAAAGTTTTCACAGCACAATGCCGATGTGATTAACCTGCGGAAAAACCGTTTGACCGAAGTGCCGCTGGATGACTTGCTGAAATATGACATCAACACTGACAAATGGTTTTTTTTCAGTGTTGATTATACTACGTTAGCCCGGTTACAGGAGCTTGGCTGTCAGTATGACATCGTACCGCAGATTCCAGATTTTAAGAAACTGCTGACCGAAACGGCGTTTCCTGAACTTGCGAGGGCGGCACTCTCCACGCTGGAAGCAGCCTATCATTATCCGGTGGATATTGAGTTTACTGTTAATTTCAACCGTGACGGCGCTTTTCGGTTCAACCTGCTGCAATGCCGCCCGCTGCAGACAAAAGGGCTTGGTAAAGCCGTGGAAATACCGAAGCCGGATGTAAATGACATATTTTTTTCAACCACAGGGAATTTTATGGGCGGCAATACCAGACTTGCCCTGGACTATGTGCTCCTTGTAAAAGCAAAGGAATATCTGGCACTTCCTGATCGGGAGAAATATCAGGCTGCCCGTCTGGTGGGTGCTTTGAACCAAAAGCTCAAAGATTACAACGTTTTACTGGCCGGTCCGGGAAGATGGGGAACGACCACGCCATCCCTGGGAGTACCGGTCCATTTCAGCGAGCTGTGCAACATGGCTGCTATCTGCGAGATATCTTACAAGCAGGCGGGCGTCATGCCTGAGTTATCCTTTGGAAGCCACTTTTTTCAGGATATCGTGGAATCAGACATATTTTACGCTGCGATTTTTGAAGGGGAGACCGGTGTATCGTTCCGCCCGGAACGTATTCTGGAACAGAAAAACCAGCTCTGTGAATTTCTTCCGGAGAAAAAGGAATGGGAACACGTGCTTCATCTGGCACGAACGGTTGATTTGATTTTGTACTCCGATATCACAAGCCAGAAGCTTTTATGTTTTGGATAAGATAGTATCATTCCTCCATCATAACCTCTTTAAGCGAAATTCGTTTCATCCTTGCGCTGTAAATCTTCATAAAAGCTTCATAAATCACTACAAATGAAACGAACGCGATGATAA